>Ga0255338_1000470_pt1 | contig 130109 bp, 115 predicted proteins | sample MeOH1_35cm_T4_19_FD_203715 | JGI IMG/M metagenome (GOLD analysis project Ga0255338, IMG submission 203715) | Sandy soil microbial communities from University of British Columbia, Vancouver, Canada - MeOH1_35cm_T4_195 | ecosystem: Engineered > Artificial ecosystem > Sand microcosm >... | reverse complement strand
CTTCCATTCCTTGAACATGAAGGGGCCGGTGCCGATGGGCTTCTGGTTGGCCGGGTTGTTGCGGTAGTCGGTGCCGTCGTAGATGTGCTTGGGCATCATCGGCATGGTGCCGGTCTCGAACATCGAGATGAACGGCGGGAACGGCTCCTTGAGCTTGATCTCCACGGTGCTGTCGTTGACCGCGCGGATCGAGTCCATGTACTTGTTGATCACGGCGCGCGTGCGCACGTGCACCTCGCGCAGCATCTTGTCGATCGAGAACACCACGTCGGCCGAGGTGAACGGCTTGCCGTCATGCCACTTCACGCCCTGCTGCAGCTCGAAGGTGTAGGTCAGGCCGTCCGGCGAGATCTTCCACGACTTGGCCAGCTCGGGGCGCGGCTTGAGGTCCGGGCCGTAGGTCAGCAGGCCCTGGTAGATCTTGCCGGCGATGTACTGCGTGGGCGCCTGCGAGTTCATCGCGCTCACCAGGATCGGCGGCTCGGGCTGGACGATGCCGGACAAGGTGCCGCCCACGGTCTGCGCGGCGGCGCTGCCCGCGGGCAGCAGCACCGGCGCCAGGGCCAGGCCGGCGCTGGCCAGCGCCATCGACACCAGGCTTTTGCCAAAGCTCTTTTTCAGGTGTTGGGTGAAGGATTTCATCGGTCAGTTTCCTGTGGTAGTGATCGTGCTCTGCGGATACGGAAGGTACGAAAGACGATTGCTGCGGCTGCGGTGACTGCGTGGTGGCTCAGGCGGCGGCGGGCTCGACGCCGCACCAGTCGTGCATGAACTGCGCGAGCGTGGTGGCCACGCGCACCATGCTCTCGATGGAAACCGACTCGTCGATGCCGTGGATGTTGCGCGCCACCGGCCCGTAGCAGGTCACGGGCGTGTCCAGCATCATGCGGAAATGGCGCGCGTCGGTGGTGGCGGTGGAGGCTTCGTGCCGCACGGGCTCGCCGGTGGTTTTCCGGTGCGCGGCCGCGAGCGTCTGCATGCTGGCCACCTCCAGGTCGAACTCGCAGCCCGGCGCGTGGAAACCCTCGTAGCGGATGCCGAGCTGCAGGTTGCTGGCCAGGCGCGCGAGCGTGGCGCGCACGCAGTCCGCCACGCGCGCCTTGGCGTCGTTGACGTCCATGTCCGGGAAGAAGCCGATGCGCACGCCCAGCGTGCAGGTGCACGGCACCGAGGAATTCCACTCGCCGCCCTGGATCTGGCCGATGTTGAAATTGACCGGGTGCGCGTGGTCGCGGTACGCGGCGGGCCGGTTCTGCGGCAGGTTCCACTCGGCCTCGAGGCGGCGCAGGTCGGCGATCACCTCGATGGCGGCCTCGACCGGGTTCACGCCGCTGGACATGTAGGCGGCATGCGCCGGGTGGCCGGTGAGATCGACGAACATCCAGAACACGCCCATCTGCGCGCTCATCAGGGTTTCGCCGAACGGCTCGGGAATCACCACGGTGTCGAACGAGGCCAGCTTGCCCGCGCCGACCGCGCTGCGCAGCGCGGCCACCGTGGCCAGCGCGCCGTTGCCGGTGTTCTCCTCCTCGAGCACGGAGTTGAAGCCGACCGCGCCGGCGGGCTGCACGCCGAGGTCCTTGAGCGCCTTGAACGCGGCCAGCGTGCAGACGATGCCGGCCTTCATGTCGCCCGCGCCGCGGCCGAACAGCCAGCCGTCCTCGACGAACGGCGCATACGGCGACTGGCGCCACATCGACTCGGGGCCGGTCGGCACCACGTCGAGGTGGCCGTTGAACAGCACCGAGCGCCCGCCCTTCGCCGCGGGCCGGTGCGTGGCCAGCAGGTTGTAGCGGCCGCCGTCGGGGCAGCACGGCGGCGAGAACAGCGGCAGGTCCTTGAGCGCTTCGCTGCGCAGGTAGATGTGCTCGGACGCCAGGCCGAGCTCGCGCAGCGCGCCTTCCATGAAGGCCACGGCGGGCTGCTCCTGGCCCGACGGGCTGGGCGCCGCCACGAAATCCGACAGCGTGCGCACCATGTACGGCTCGAGCGCGCGCACGGCGGCGGCGATGGCATCGGCTGTGAGCGCGGGAAGATCTGGCGTGGCGGCAATCGCGGCACTGCCGGCGGGACGTTGCATGGTGGCTCCACTGACTGGCCCGGCATGCGCGAGGGGGGCGCTTCCGGAGGGGGATCGAATCAGCCGAATCGGCAAGACGTCGTTCAAAAAAACGACGAACCCAACAAGATGTATCGAAAGTTAGCCGATCATTGGTACCATCGGTAGGTCCATGTTTCGCTTTTTAGCCGGTGCCACTTTGAAAGAGACCATTTTGTCGGAGCTGCTGCTGCAGCGTCTGGAAAGGCCCGCCGATGGTGCGGAAGACAAGAACGGCGCGCATATGAACCGCCAGCTCTACGAGATCATTCGGCAGGAAATCCTTGCTGGGTCTTTGGTTGCGGGTAGCAAGCTGCCCGCGTCGCGGCTCCTGGCGAAGGAGGTCGGGGTCTCGCGCAACACCGTGCTGTATGCCTACGAACAGCTCCTGGCGGAGGGTTACGTCACCGCATCGAGCGGAAGTGGCACCTTCGTGTCGCAGAGTTTTCCCGACCATAGTGCATTGCACAACGTTAGGGCGCAAAGTGGCACCATCACTGTGCCCGCAGCGCAGCAAAACCCGAACCGCTTCACGCTGTCGCGGCGCGGCCAGCACCTGGTGTCGCATTCCGGTGCATCGGACCGGCAATGGGGCGCGTTCGTCGCGGGCGTGCCCGACGTTTCGCTGTTTCCGCACGCTGTCTGGGCACGCCTGCTCAACAAGCACTGGCGCGCGCCCAAGCCCGAACTGCTGACGTATGCGCACAACGGCGGCTACATGCCGCTGCGCCGGGTGCTGGCCGAGCACCTGCGGCTGGTGCGCTCGGTGCGCTGCGAGCCCGAGCAGATCATCCTGACCACCGGCATCCACCAGGCCATCGACCTGATCGCGCGGCTGCTCGGCGACCCCGGCGACAAGGCATGGATGGAAGACCCCGGCTACTGGGGCACACGCAGCCTGCTCAACAGCGCGGGCATCGAGACCATCCCGATCCCGGTGGACGGCGAGGGCATCGCGCCCGACGCGGTCACGCTGCAGAACCCGCCGCGCTTCATCTTCGCCACGCCGTCGCACCAGTATCCGCTCGGCATGGTGATGAGCCTGTCGCGCCGGCGCATGCTGCTCGAATACGCGCGCCAGCGCGGCGCGTGGATCGTGGAGGACGACTACGACAGCGAGTTCCGCTTCGAGGGCCGGCCGCTGGCCTCGCTGCAGGGCCTGGACGAGCACGACCGCGTGATCTACATGGGCACCTTCTCCAAGACGCTGTTCCCGGGGCTGCGCATGGGCTTCATGGTGCTGCCCAAGCCGCTCGCGCCGCATTTCGCCACGGGGCTGTCGGAGCTGTTCCGCGAGGGCCAGCTGATGCAGCAGGCGGTGCTGGCCGACTTCATCGAGGAAGGCCACTACGCCACCCACATCCGCCGCGTGCGCCAGCGCTACGCGCAGCGCCAGGGCCTGCTGCGCGAGGCCATCGCCGCGCGCCTGGGCGCGGACTGGCCGACCTCCACGCACGAGGCCGGCCTGCACATGGTGCTGCACCTGCCGCCCGGCGCCGACGACCTCGGCATCAGCATGGCGGCGCGCACGCAGGGCCTGACCACGCGGCCGCTGTCGCGCTACTTCGCCGACCCGGCCCGGGCCGCCAGCCAGGGCCTGCTGCTGGGCTACGCCTGCGTGCCGGACGACCAGATCGCGCCGGCCTTCCACAAGCTCGCCGAGGTGATCGAGCCCGCGCTGGAACACCTCGCGCGCACGCAGGCGCCGCGCCGCGCGGCCGCCGCGGCGATCAACCAGGAGGCGTGGAGCGGGGCGTAGCGCGGCCCGCGTGCTGCCGTGGCGCCATGCCGGGGGCGGCGATTGGCCCTTCCCGCTGCTTGCGGCCGTGCCCTAGTATTGCGGCTTTCGCATCGCCATCAGGCCGACATGACCGACTCCGATCCCGCACGCAAGGCGCCCGGCGCCATCCTCGGGGCGCTGGCAGCCCTGCTGGACGGCCCCGGCCTGCAGGCCGGCGACGCCATCGAGACGCGCTTCCGCAAGGACTGGTACGCGCCGCTGGGCGCGCCGCCGCTGGCCGTGGCGCGCCCGCGCGGCACCGCCGAAGTCGCCGCCGTGCTGGCGCTGTGCAACCGCCTGGGCCAGCCGGTGGTGCCGCAGGGCGGGCTCACCGGGCTGGCCGGCGCGGCCACGCCGCAGGGCGGCGAGGTGGTGCTGTCGCTCGAGCGCATGCGCGGCGTGGAGGAGATCGACGCGCAGGCCGGCACCATGACCGTGCTGGCCGGCACCACGCTGCAGGCCGCGCAGGACGCCGCGCGCGAAGCCGGCTGGCTGCTGGCGGTGGACCTCGGCGCGCGCGGCAGTTGCCAGATCGGCGGCAACATCGCCACCAACGCCGGCGGCAACCGCGTGATCCGCTACGGCATGATGCGCGACCAGGTGCTGGGGCTGGAGGCGGTGCTGGCCGACGGCACCGTGGTGTCCTCGCTCAACAAGATGCAGAAGAACAATGCCGGCTACGACGTGCGCCAGCTCTTCATCGGCAGCGAAGGCACGCTCGGCGTGATCACGCGCGCGGTGCTGCGCCTGGCGCCGCTGCCGGCCGCCACCCAGACCGCGCTGTGCGCGCTCGCGGGCTACGAGGACGTGGTGCGTCTGCTGCGCCATGCCCAGCGCGCGCTCTCGGGCCGCCTCAGCGCGTTCGAAGTGATGTGGGCCGATTTCTACGCGCTCGTCACCACGCGCGTGGCCGGCGTGCGCGCGCCGCTGCCCGCCGGCCATCCGTTCTACGTGCTGCTCGACCTGCAGGGCAACGACAGCGCGCAGGACGCGCCGGTCTTCGAGGCCATGCTGGAGTCGGCGCTGGAGGCGGGCCTGATCCAGGACGCAGCGGTCGCCGCCAGCCACAAGGAAGCCGCGAGCTTCTGGCTGCTGCGCGACGCGGTGGCCGAGTTCCCGACCATGTGGACGCCCAGCGTGGGCTTCGACGTCAGCGTGCCGATCGGGCGCATCGGCGAGTTCGCCGAGACGCTGCGCGCGCGCGTGCTGGCCGCGTGGCCCGGCGCCGAGATGATGCACTTCGGCCACGTCGGCGACAGCAACCTGCACTTCGGCGTGCGCCTGCCCGGCATGGACGCCGCGGACTTCCCCGAGCACGACATCACCGACCTGGCCTACGGCGTGGTGCGGGATTTCCACGGCAGCATCTCGGCCGAGCACGGCGTCGGCTTCCACAAGAAGCCCTACCTGCACTGCTCGCGCTCGCCCGAGGAACTGGCGCTGATGCGGCTGCTGAAGCGGTCGCTGGACCCGAACGGGATTCTGAGTCCGGGGCGGGTGTTCGATCTGGGGTGAAAGCGGAGACAGGCACGCAGTCAGACCGGTTCGAGATCGCGTGGCGCAATCTCGCTCGTGATCTCCCCGCCATGTTCGCGCCGGGCGATCTTCAGGTCATAGGACTGCTGCAGATTGAGCCAGGATTCCGCATCGCCGCCGAAGTACTGTGCCAGCCGCAGGGCAGTGTCGGGGGTGATGCCGCGGCGCTCGCGCACGATATCGTTGATGCGCGCCGGGGTGACGTGCAGCGCCACGGCGAGTGCGTTGGCGCTCATGCCGAACGGGACGAGAAACTCCTCGCGCAAGATCTCGCCCGGATGGACCGGACGCATGCCGTTCTGGAAGCGGGCCATGATGATTTCCTTTCAGTGATAGTCCACGATCTCGACGGCCTCCGGGCCATCGGGCGTCCAGACAAAACAGACGCGCCACTGATCGTTGATGCGGATGCTGTGCTGCCCCTTGCGGCGCCCGCCCAGCATTTCGAGCCGGTTGCCGGGCGGCGAGCGCAGGAAGTCGAGCGAAGCGGCAGCGGCCAGCATCTCCAGCTTGCGTTCCGCCGCTGCCTTGATGTTCGCGAACCTGGGTACCCGCCGGCCAGTGAACAGCGCCGCCGTGTCTGCGCATTTGAACGACTGGATCATGGCGGAATTATATATCGCTTACCGATAAACGGTATAAGAGAAAAGCGGGCCGCGAATTCGCGCGGCCCGTGTGGAGAACGAAGCACGCTGCCGAAGTCGGGGAACGCTACTTCAGCAACTTCCCTTCCTTCGCCCCCAGCGGCGTATGCGCCTGCGACGCCACGAACACGCCGGCGTTGTCGTCGCGGCCTTGCAGCAGGTACTTCGCATCCGCCTTGCCGTAGGTCTGCACCGCCACGCCGGAGAGCTTGCCGATGTCGCTGGCGCGCAGGCGGTTGACGATCAGCACGGCGCGGGTGTCGGCGAAGTCCTGCATCATGTTCTGGTCGCCCTCGCTGTCGCCGGCGACGAAGACCGGGCCGTAGCCGTAGCGCGACACCAGGAAGCGCTCGATGGTCTGCGTCTTGCCCTTGCCCTGCGTCTGCGCGTAGCCGCGGCGGAACTCGGGCTGGATCACGCCTTGCGCGTCGCGCTCGAGCTCCATCGCCAGCACGCGGTCGGCGGGATTGTTGTAGCCGTAGGCGGGATTGGACGAAATCTCCTTGACCACGTCGACGAACGAGGCCGAGCACACCCAGACGTCGAAGCCGGCCGCGCGCATGCGGGCGTAGAGGTCCTGCATCTCGGGCACCAGCCGCAGGCCGTTCTTCCAGCTCACCGAGACCACGCCGGCGCGGCCGGGCAGCGCGGCGGGGCTGGTCCACCTGACCTTCTCGATCGGCTGCCCGAGCTGCCAGGCGACGGTGTCGGCGGTCAGGCTGCGCACCTGCGCCTCGGTCATGCCGGCGAAGTGGTAGGTCACCCACGGATAGGCCACGGCGTGGTCGAAGCTGTCGCCGATGGCTTCGTACAGGTAGCGCATCTTGGCGACGAAGTTCTGGTAGTGCGGGCTGGCCTTGACCTGCTCGAGCGACTGGCTGCCCTTCAGGCCGCTGTAGTTCCGGTACAGCCAGGTGTAGCTCTCGATGATGTCGGGCGCCACCTTGTCGATGTCCACCGGCTGGCCGGCGGCGTTGTTGAACGGCGCGTTGAAGGCCTTGTGCGGGATGTTCAGGCGGATGGCGGTGTCGAGCTGCTGCGGCGTGGCGCCGAAGCGCAGGTTCTGCAACTGGTACACCAGCACCGCTTCCTCGATGTCGAGGAAGATGCTGGTGTTGTCCCAGTCGAACATCGCGTAGGGCGGCTTGCGCGCGTCGTAGCCGGGGCTGCCCTTGCCGTGGGCGGCGATCAGCGCGTCGATGCGGGCGCGGTTGAAGGCGTCCCACCTGCCTTGCGCCAGCGGCTGCACCGCGCCTTGCGCGGCGGAGGCGCCGGCGCGCGGGTCTTGCGTGGCGCAGCCGCCCGCGGCGAGCGCGGCGGCCAGCAGGGTTGCGATCAGCAGGCTCTTTTGCTTTTGCTTCATGGCGATTTCCTCGTTTTCGTTGTCGTGGGTGCAGCGGGAAAAAAGGCGTCACGAAGCCGGCCGGCCGGAGCCGGCGGCTTGGTCGGGCGGGGGTTCACTCGGATGCGGGCAAGGCGTCCGGCGCGGCGTCCGGCGCGGCGTCTGGCGCGATGTCTGACGGAGAGGGCGGCAGCGCAACCTCGCCGCTGTCGTCCTTCAGGTCCACGCCGCTGCGCCCGAGCGCCAGCGCGCCGCGCAGCAGGAAGGCGAGCTTGTCCGCCGCCTGCGCGTAGGGCAGCCCTTCGGGGCGCACGTTGGAGATGCAGTTGCGCTCGGCGTCGCTGCGGCCCGGGCGCGGCGCGTGGGTGAGATAGATGCCGAGGCTGTCCGGCGAGCTCAGCCCCGGCCGCTCGCCGATCAGCATCACCACCTGGCGCGCGCCGAGCAGGTGGCCGGCCTCGTCGCCAAGCGCCACGCGCGCCTGCTCGGCCACCACCACCGGACCGACGGACCAGCCCGGCAGGCGCGCGCGCGCGGCCAGCAGCAGCGGCACGCCGTGGCGCCCGGCGGCCAGCGCGGAGAGGCCGTCGGCGATCACGAACACCACGTCGGGCGCCTCGACGGGGCGCGCCTGCGCCAGCCGCGCGCGGCTGTCGTCGTCGAGGCGGCGGCCCAGGTCGGGCCGGCGCAGGTAGTGCTGGCGGTCCGCCGCGGCGCTGTGCGCGGGCACGCTGGCGAAGCCGGCCGCGGCCAGCGCCTGCTCGATGTCGGCGCGCGCCAGCGGCAGGTGCACGGCGTCGCGCGCCTGCGCGTGGGCCAGGCCGAAGGCGAGCACGGTCTCGGTGGTCTGGCTGTTGCCGGCGCGGCCCAGCGCGATGCGCGCCGCGGTGAACTGGCGCAGGCGCTGCCACGGGTTGGGCTGGGTCAGCTTGCGGGACATGGCGGGCGGCTCACAGTCCGTGCGCCAGCTGCAGCAGCGGCTGCCGCTCGCCCGGCTCCAGCAGGCGGCCGTCGTCGCCGAGGATGCCCATGCGCCGCAGCCAGTCCTCGAACTCGGGCGCGGGCCGCAGGCCGAGCGTGTCGCGCAGGTAGAGCGCGTCGTGGAACGAGGTGCTCTGGTAGTTCAGCATGATGTCGTCGGCGCCGGGCACGCCCATGATGAAGTTGATGCCGGCCACGCCGAACAGCGTCAGCAGCGTGTCCATGTCGTCCTGGTCGGCCTCGGCGTGGTTGGTGTAGCAGACGTCGCAGCCCATCGGCACGCCCAGCAGCTTGCCGCAGAAATGGTCTTCCAGCCCGGCGCGGATGATCTGCTTGCCGTCGTACAGGTACTCGGGGCCGATGAAGCCCACCACGGTGTTGACCAGCAGCGGCGAGAACTCGCGCGCCACCGCGTAGGCGCGCGCCTCCATCGTCTGCTGGTCCACGCCGTGGTGCGCGTTGGCGGACAGCGCGCTGCCCTGCCCGGTCTCGAAATACATCACGTTGTTGCCCACGGTGCCGCGCGCCAGGCTTTGCGCGGCATCGTGCGCCTCGGCCAGCAGCGCCAGGCTGATGCCGAAGCCCGCATTGGCGCGCTCGCTGCCGGCAACCGACTGGAACACCAGGTCCACCGGCGCGTCCTGCTCGATGGCGCGCAAGGTATTGGTGACGTGGGTCAGCACGCATGATTGCGTGGGCACGTCGTAGCGGCAGCGCAGGTCGTCGATCAGGCGCAGCAGCGTGACGATGGCGCCGAGGTTGTCGGTGGCCGGGTTGATGCCGATGGTGGCGTCGCCGCAGCCGTACAGCAGGCCGTCGATCATCGAGGCGGCGATGCCCTTGGGATCGTCGGTCGGGTGGTTGGGCTGCAGCCGCACCGAGAGCCGGCCGGGCAGGCCGATGGTGTTGCGAAAGCGCGTGACCACGCGGCACTTGCGCGCCACCGCCACCAGGTCCTGGTTGCGCATGAGCTTGCTCGCCGCCGCCGCCATCTCGGGCGTGATGCCGGGCGCCACGCGCGCCAGGGTGGCGCTGTCGGTCTCGTGCAGCAGCAGCCAGTTGCGGAAGTCGCCCACGGTCAGCGCGGCGATCTCGCGGAAGGCCTCGCGGTCGTGCCGGTCGAGGATCAGGCGCGTGACCTCGTCGTCCTCATACGGCACCAGCGCTTCGCGCAGGAAATGCGCGAGCGGCACCTCGGCCAGCGCCATGCGCGCGGCCATGCGCTCCTCCTCGCTGGCGGCGGCCACGCCGGCCAGGTAGTCGCCCGAGCGCGCCGGGCTGGCCTTGGCCAGCAGCGTCTTGAGGTCGGCGAACAGGTGGCGGCGCGCGCCGACGGCGTGGGTGAAGACCATGACGGTATCTCAGTCGGCGGCGGGCACCTGCGCGGGCGCGCCGCCGGCGAGGTCGCCGTGCGCCACCTGGTGGCGCGCGCGCCAATGGTAGTGCGCGTAGCCCACGGCCAGCACGCCGGCATACAGCAGCGCGATCAGCGGGTTGAACCAGACCATCGCGCCGAGCGAGACCAGCGCGCCGGCCAGCGCGACGAGCGGGAAGACCGGATAGCACGGCGTGCGCCAGGGCCGCGCCATGTCCGGCGCGCTGCGGCGCAGGCGGAACAGGCTGGCCATGCTGAACAGGTACATGGTCAGCGCGCCGAACACCGACATGGTGACGATGTTGGCGGTCAGCGGCTGGCCGCCGATGACGATCAGGCCGTCGCTGTAGATGGCGAGGATGCCCACCACGCCGCCGGCCAGCACGGCGCGGTGCGGCGTGGCGAAGCGCGGATGCACGCGCGCCAGCCAGCCCGGCAGGAAGCCGGCGCGCGCCAGCGCGAAGATCTGCCGCGAGTAGCCCAGGATGATGCCGTGGAACGACGCCACCAGCCCGAACAGGCCCAGCCACACCAGCATGTGCAGCCAGCCCGAGTGCTCGCCCACGATCATCTTCATGGCCTGCGGCAGCGGGTCGTTGATGTTGGCCAGCCGGGTCCAGTCGCCGGCGCCGCCGGCGAACACCATCACGCCCACGGCCAGCGCCAGCAGCGTGAGGATGCCGGTGGTGTAGGCGATCGGGATCGAGCGGCGCGGGTCGCGCGCCTCTTCGGCCGCCATCGCCACGCCCTCGATGGCGAGGAAGAACCAGATCGCGAACGGGATCGCGGCGAACATGCCGGGCACCGCCGCCAGCGAGAAGCCGTCCTGCCCGGCCCAGCCGCCGCGGGCGAAATTGGCCACCGAGAAGCCCGGCGCCACCACGCCCATGAAGACCAGCAGCTCGAAGATGGCGAACAGCGTCACCACCAGCTCGAAGGTGGCGGCAATGCGCACGCCGATGATGTTGAGGCCCATGAACACAATATAGGCGCCGACCGCGGCATGCTTGGGATCGAGCCCCGGGAACTGCACATTGAGGTAGGCGCCGATGGCCAGCGCGATGGCCGGCGGCGCGAACACGAACTCGATCAGCGTGGCCAGCCCGGCGAGGTAGCCGGCGCCGGGGCCGAACGCGCGGTAGGCATAGGCGAACGGCCCGCCCGCGTGCGGGATGCTGGTGGTCAGCTCGGTGAAGCTGAAGATGAAGGTGGCGTACATGGTGGCCACCGCCAGCGCCGTGACCATGAAGCCCAGCGTGCCGGCGCTGGCCCAGCCGAAGCTCCAGCCGAAGTATTCGCCCGAGATCACCAGCCCCACGGCGATGCCCCACAGCTGCACGGTGCCGAGCGTCCGGGTGAGCGTGCCGCCGCCGGCCGGGCGCGGGGGGCTGGCCGGGGACGGCGGATGCGGGGGCTGGCTGGACATGGCTAGGGTTTCTCCGGACGGTGTACCGGCGGCGGATCGTTGCCCCGGCCGCGGCGTTTCCGGCATCATCGCCAAAAGCGCGCGGGCAGCGTTATCGAAAATCGGCACCATTGCGAATCGGCACCATCGCGGATGTGGCATGCGGCGGCCGGCAGGCGCGGCACCCCCGGTGGAATGGAACTTGCAACGTTCAGGATCGTCCTGCGTACCCAAATCTTCGCCATGAACACCACCCGCGCCACCCGCGACATCCCGCCCGCAGCCCTCGCCACCTTCCGCGTCACCGCCGCGCGCGACGCCGACGAGCACGCCGCCAACCTGTCGCGCTGGAACCAGACCTACGACCAGCTTTCGCCGGGCGCCTTCGCCGGCGAGGTGCGCGAACTGTGGCTGCCGCATGCGCAGGTGTTCGTCGAGCGCACCAACCGCAGCCTGCGCCAGTCCTGCATGGCCTGGCCCGATGCGATCTGGTTCGGCGTGCCGCTGCCCTCCGCGCAGGCGCCGGCCACCGTGGGCGGCACCGCCATCGCGCATACCGACATCGCGGTGCGGCCCGGCGGCACGGAATTCGAGTTGCGCACGCCCGAGGATTTCGGCATCTTCGGCATCGTGGTGCGGGCCGAGGAACTGGCGCGCTACATGGACGAGGTGGAACACCGCGACCCCGCCAGCGTGCTGGGCCAGCGCGCGGTGCTGTCGGTGCAGCCGTGGGCGCGCGCCCGGCTGTGCCGCGCGCTGCTGGAGATCCTGTCCGAGGCCGCGCGCCACGCCCCGCCAGACGGCATCGCCACCGCCGACGCCAGCGAGGCCGCCCAGGCCTGCGGCGACCTGCAGGAGCGCCTGCTGGGCAGCCTCGTCACCCTGCTGATGGCCGCGAACGACAGCGCCGCGCGCCCCACCATCACGCACATCAACCGCCAGCGCACCGTGCAGCGCATCCGCGACTACCTGCTGGCCCACGCCGCGGACCCCATCGCCGTGCCCGACCTGTGCCGGCACTTCCACCTGAGCCGCCGCGCGCTGCAATACTGCTTCGAGGACGTGGCCGGCATGTCGCCGGCGGCCTACCTGCGCGCGCTGCGCCTGAACGGCGTGCGCCGCGACCTGCGCGCGGGCGCCGGGCAGCGCACCGTCTCCGACGTGGCCGCGGCCTGGGGCTTCCACCATCTCTCGCAGTTCGCCCAGGACTATCGCCGCATGTTCGGCGAGCTGCCTTCGGCGGCGCTGCGCGGCGGCGCGAACTAGGCCCGCGCCCGCCGGCCGCTCCCCGGCTTCCCTTCCCCCGCCGCTTCCTGCCCTCTTCCCACCCTCTTCCCACCTCCTCCTGCATCTTCCCGCCGCGCCGCTGCCCCGGAAATTGCCCGGCCCGCCGCCGCGCCCGCCTTTGCGCGCGCGGGCGCGCTTGCCTTAGCCGCCTGCGGGACCGACAATCGAGCGCCGTACCATCCACAGATGCCGGCCGCCAGCGTGGGGCGGCCGTCCATGCAGGAGTCTCGATGAATCAACCCGATCCGCCACGCCTGCCCCGCTTGCCGGAGGCAGCGTGGTTCAACGTCGGCCTGGCCGCCTACGTCCTCACCGCCCTGGCCCTGTGGGTGGTGATGCAGGCCAACCTGGTCGCGGCGCTGCTGGCCGGGCTGCTGCTGTATTCGCTGGTGGACGTGCTGGCGCCGAGGCTCGCCGGCCTGCACCAGAAGCATGACGCGCTGGCCGTGGCGCTGCTGTCCGCCATCACGCTGCTGGTGCTGACGCTCGGCGGCTGGGCGCTGATCCGCTTCGTCGGCGGCGACGGCAACCGGCTGGACACGCTGCTGATCCGCTCCGCCGACATCATCGACAAATCGCGCGCGCAGTTGCCGGGCTGGGTCAGCGACGCGCTGCCGCGCGGCGTGGACGAGCTGGCCAACGCGCTGATCGCGTGGCTGCGCGAGCACGCGCAGATGGCGCAGAAGTTCGGCGCGGAGGTGCTGCGCACGCTGGCGCATATCCTGATCGGCCTGGTGATCGGCGCGATGGTGGCGCTGTACCGCGCCATCGCCAAGCCCAACCGCAGGCCGCTGGCCGCCGCGCTGGTGGAGCGCGCGCGCAACCTGCAGCGGGCCTTCGCGCAGTTCATCTTCGCCCAGATCAAGATCTCGCTGATCAACACCGTGCTGACCGCGATCTACCTGCTGGTGGTGCTGCCGCTGTGCGGCGTGCACCTGCCGCTGACCAAGACGCTGGTGGCGCTGACCTTCCTGGTGGGGCTGCTGCCGGTGCTGGGCAACCTGATCTCGAACGCGGGCATCGTGGTGGCGTCGCTGTCGATCTCGCTGCCGATCGCGGTCGCCTCGCTGGTCTACCTGGTGGTGATCCACAAGCTCGAATACTTCCTCAACGCGCGCATCATCGGCGCGCGCATCAACGCCGCCGCGTGGGAGCTGCTGACGGTGATGCTGCTGATGGAGTCGGTCTACGGCATCGCCGGCGTGATCGCCGGGCCGATCTTCTATGCCTATCTCAAGCGCGAACTGGCGGCGAAAGAGCTGATCTGAGGCCGGCGCGCGCCAGGTCGGACCAATCCGGCCGCCGCGCCGGTCAAGGCCCCGCCGGCCCGCCTTCCGCTTCCGCTTCCACCCGGCTGCGCACGAAATCGATATGCGTCTGCATGGCCGTGCGCGCCTCCTCCGGGCGGCGCGCGAGGATGGCTTCGCACAGCGTGCGGTGCTGCAGCAGCAATAGCGCCGAGGCGCCCTCGTCCTGCACGCGCAGGCCGGTGCCGTTGATGGTGATGTGTTCGCGCAGCATGCCGATCACGCTGGTGTGCAGGTGCAGGAACATGGTGTTGTGCGAGGCCTGGGCGATGGCTTCGTGCAGCTTCGCGTCGGCCTCGGCCTCGGCGGCCTTGTCGTCCCGCTCGCGCGAGGTCTCCAGCGCGCGCAGCAGCGCGCGGATGCGCTTGAGGTCGGCCGGATCGGCGCGCAGCGCGGCGAAGTAGGCGGTGGCGCCTTCGAGCACGCGGCGGAACTCCAGGATGTCGTCGCGCAGCACCGGGTGGTCGGCCACCAGTTGCCGCCACGGCGAGGCGATGCCCGCGCGCAGCTGCTCGGTGACGAACACGCCGGCGCCGCGGCGGCTCTGCAGCAGGCCGCGCGCGCCGAGGCGCTGGATGGCCTCGCGGATGGTGTTGCGGGCCACGCCGTATTGCGCGGCGAGCAGCCGTTCGGCGGGCAGCCGGGTGCCGGCCGGCCAGGTGCCGTCGAGCAGCGCCGTCTCCATTTTCCGCATGACCTGTTCCACGCGCCCGCGCGCCTGCATGCCCCCCGCCATCCTCGTCCCCGTGTCATCCCGTCCGTCGCTGGTCCAACCAATTTGAACTGCGGCGCGTCTCGCGGAATTATGCGCCAAACAGTGGCGGACCTGATGGCCAGGCGACCGCCCCCCACGGAGCGAGACATGAATCCAAGGCGCTATCCCCCCGCCGCCGCCGCCCCGGCGCAGGCTTACCTGTTCGCCACCTGCCTGGTCGACCTGTTCGTGCCGCAAGCCGGCCTGGACGCGGTGCGCCTGCTCGAGCGCGAAGGCCTGACCGTGCATTTCCCGCGCGGGCAAAGCTGCTGCGGCCAGCCGGCCTACAGCAGCGGCAACCCGGAGCAGGCGCGCAAGGTGGCGCTGGCGCAGCTCGACCTGTTCGCCGAGCCGTGGCCGGTCGTCGTGCCTTCCGGCTCGTGCGCCGGCATGATGCGCCACCACTGGCCGCTGCTGTTCGCCGACGACCCGGTGGCCGGCCCCAAGGCACGCGCGCTGGCCGAGCGCGTCTACGAGCTGAGCGAATTCCTGCTGCACGTGCTGAAGGTGCGCTTCGACGCCACCGTGTCCGCCCAGCCCGACGAAACCGTGGTGCTGCACACCTCGTGCGCGGCGCGCCGCGAAATGGGCACGCGCCAGCACGGCGTGGCCCTGGTCGACGCGCTGCCCGGCGTGACGCGCGCCGAGCACGCGCGCGAATCCGAATGCTGCGGCTTCGGCGGCACCTTCTCGCTCAAGCATCCCGACATCTCCGGCGCGATGGTGCAGGACAAGATCGCCTCGGCCTGCGCCACCGGCTGCGACCGGCTGGTCTCCGCTGACTGCGGCTGCCTGCTCAACATCGGCCACGCCGCGCGGCACCAGGGCGCGCCGCTGCCGGTGGAGCACCTGGCCAGCTTCCTGTGGCGGCGCACCGGCGGCAACGGAGAGCCGGCATGAGCGCACTCTCCGCACGCGAGCGCATGCTGGGCCGCCTGCGCGCCGCCGCGCCGGCCGCCGCCACCACCGCCGCCGTCGACGCGCTGGACGCGCGCATCGACGCGCATTTCGACAACCGCCGCGCGCCGGCCACGCCGGCCGGCCTGGCGCAGGCCATGCAGGCCGCGCTGGACGCCGCGCACACGCAGGTCTGGTGCGCGAGCGGCGACGCCTGGCCGGCGCAACTGGCCCACAGGCTCGCCGCCGCCGGCGTGCGCCGCCTGCTGCTGGACCCGGCCGGCGCGGAAGGCGCGGCGCTGGCGCAGGCGCTGCCCGCCGGCGTGGCCGCGCTCGCCTACGACCGCCCCATCGAGGACTGGAAGGCCGAACTGTTCGACACCGTGGACGCCGGCTTCACCGTGGCCCGCTCCGGCATCGCCGCCACCGGCACGCTGATCCTGGCGCCGGACGCGCGCACGCCGCGCACGGTCTCGCTGGTGCCGCCGCTGCACGTGGCGCTGGTGTACGCCGACACCCTGCACGCGGACCTGCACGCCGCCGCGCGCGCCGAGCGCTGGCGCGACGGCATGCCGACCAACCTGGTGCTGGTGTCCGGCCCGTCCAAGACCTCCGACATCCAGCAGACGCTGGCCTACGGCGCGCACGGCCCGCGCGCGCTGTGGGTGGTCATCGTGACGCGCGCCGCCGGCGCAGACGCACGATGAGCACACACGCCACCTCCGGCGCACCCGCCGCCGCCCCGCTGCACTTCGTCCCCGCGGCCGACTTCAAGGCGCGCGCGCGCGCCGCGCTGGACGACCCCAAGCTGCGCAGCAGCTTCCGCGGCGCGATGGACTTCCTGCAGGCCAAGCGCGCCGTGCAGTTCCCCGACGGCGACGAGCTCGAACAGTTGCGCGACCTCGGCGAGGCGATCCGCCAGCATGCGCTCTCGCGCCTGCCGGACCTGCTGGCGCAACTGGAAGACAAGCTCACCGCAGCCGGCGTGCAGGTGCACTGGGCCGAGACCGCGGAGCAGGCCAACGCCATCGTCCACGGCATCGCGCAGGCGCACCGCGCGCGCCGCGTGATCAAGGGCAAGTCGATGGCCAGCGAGGAAATCGAGCTCAACCACTACCTGGCCGAGCGCGGCATCGACTGCATCGAGTCCGACATGGGCGAGTACATCGTGCAGCTCGCCGGCGAGAAGCCCTCGCACATCGTGATGCCGGCCATCCACAAGACGCGCGGCGACATCGCCGCGCTGTTCGAGCAGCACATCCCCGACACGCCCTACACCGAGGACGTGGACGAGCTGATCCAGACCGGCCGCCGCGCGCTGCGCCAGGCCTTCGTCGAGGCCGACATCGGCCTGTCCGGCGTGAACTTCGCCGCCGCCGACACCGGCACGCTGTGGCTGGTGGAGAACGAGGGCAACGGGCGCCTGTCCACCACCGTGCCGGACGTGCACATCGCCATCATGGGCATGGAGAAGGTGGTGGCCAAGCTCGAGCACATCGTGCCGCTGGCCAGCCTGCTGACGCGCTCGGCTACCGGCCAGGCCATCACCACCTACTTCAACCTGATCTCCGGCCCGCGCAACGCCGGCCGCGGCGAACGCGACGGCCCGCGCGAGGTCCACCTCGTGCTGCTCGACAACGGCCGCAGCCAAGCCTACGCCGACGAGCAGCTGCGCGCCACCCTGCAGTGCATCCGCTGCGGCGCGTGCATGAACCACTGCCCGGTGTACACGCGCATCGGCGGCCATGCCTACGGCACCACCTACCCGGGGCCGATCGGCAAGATCATCTCGCCGCACCTGCTGGGGCTCGAAGCCACCGCCGACCTGGCCACCGCGTCGAGCCTGTGCGGCGCGTGCGGCGAGGTGTGCCCGGTGCGCATCCCGATCCCGCAGCTGCTGATCCGCCTGCGCACCGAGGCCAACCGCGATCCCGCCGAGCAGGTCGCGCACCCGCTGCGCGGCCAGGGCGCGAAGTTCAGCCGCAGCGAGCACCTGGTGTGGCGCTTCTGGAGCGGCGCGTTCGCGCATCCGCTCACGTACCGCGTGTTCCGCTGGGCCGCGACGCGGCTGCGCGCGTTCGCGCCGTCGCGGCAACTGGGCTGGACCAGGCACCGCGCGCCGCTGACGCCGGCGCCGCGCAGCCTGTCGGACCTGCTGCGCGAGCGGGGGCAGGCGGAGTAGGCGCGGCCTTTTGGGCCTGCCCTCGGTTTGCTCCCCTCTCCCACGCAGTGGGAGAGGGGAGCAAACCCGCAGCGACGGGACCGCTCCTGCAGCCCACAAGCCCACAAGAAAAACACAAAACACAAACCAAAACCACGCAAGAAGGCGCCCCCTTCAAGCTCATTTCAAACGCATCCATCGGAGGAGACCCGACCATGCAACCCTGGACCCAGATCTACACGCCGCTGGGCAGCTTGTGGCTGTCCGCGCTCGCGGCGGCGCTGCCCATCCTGTTCTTTTTCCTCGCGCTGGCCGTGCTGCGCATGAAGGGCCACGTGGCCGCGGCGATCACGCTGCTGCTGGCGCTGGGCGTGGCCGTGCTGGCCTACGGCATGCCGGTGCCGCAGGCGCTGGCCGCGGCCGGGTTCGGCTTTGCCTACGGCCTGTGGCCGATCGCGTGGATCATCGTGACCGCGGTGTTCCTCTACAAGATCGTGGTCAAGACCGGGCAGTTCGACATCATCCGCGCCTCGGTGCTGGCCATCACCGACGACCAGCGCCTGCAGATGCTGCTGATCGGCTTCGCGTTCGGCGCCTTCCTCGAAGGCGCGGCGGGCTTTGGCGCGCCGGTGGCGATCACCGCGGCGCTGCTGGTCGGGCTGGGCTTCAACCCGCTCTACGCGGCGGGGCTGTGCCTGATCGCCAACACCGCGCCGGTGGCGTTCGGCGCGATGGGCATCCCCATCATCGTGGCGGGCCAGGTGACGGGCATCGACGCCATGCGCATCGGCGCGATGGCGGGCCGGCAACTGCCGCTGCTGTCGCTGGCGGTGCCGTTCTGGCTGGTGTTCATCATGGACGGCAAGCGCGGCGTGAAGGAGACCTGGCCGGCGGCGCTGGTGACGGGCGCCAGCTTCTCGGTGACGCAGTACTTCACCTCCAACCACATCGGGCCGGAGCTGCCGGACATCACCTCGGCGCTGGTGAGCCTGATCTCGCTGACGCTGTTCCTGAAGGTCTGGCAGCCGCGCAGCGCCAGCCAGCGCGCCGGCGGCGCGGTGGCCGTGGGCGGCGGCGGCGCGGCGGCGCTGGCGCGCGTGGGCGGCGGGCTGGCCGCGGGCGGCCTCGGCAAGGTGGCGGGCGACAACCGCCGCGCCTCGCCCTACACCACCGCGCAGACGCTGCGCGCGTGGGCGCCGTTCGGCATCCTGACAGCCATCGTCACGGTGTGGAGCCTGCCGTCGTTCAAGGCGCTGTTCGCCGGCAGCGGCGCGCTGGCCGGATCGGTGCTCAAGTTCAAGGTGCCGGCGCTGGACCAGCTGGTCATCAAGGCCGCGCCCATCGTGGCGCAGCCCAAGGCCTACGAGGCGGTACTGAAGCTCGACCTGCTGTCCGCCGTGGGCACCGCCATCCTGCTGACCGCGCTGATCTCCGCCGTGCTGCTGCGCATGAAACCGCGCGACGCGCTGGCCACCTTCGGCGAGACCGTGGCGGAACTGCGCCGCCCGATCCTGTCGATCGGGCTGGTGCTGGCCTTCGCGTTCGTCGCCAACTATTCGGGCATGTCGTCCACGCTGGCGCTGCTGCTGGCCGGCACCGGCGCCGCGTTCCCGTTCTTCTCGCCGTTCCTGGGCTGGCTGGGCGTGTTCCTGACCGGCTCGGACACCTCGTCCAACGCGCTGTTCTGCTCGTTGCAGAGCACCACCGCGCACCAGATCGGCGTGTCCGACACGCTGCTGGTGGCGGCCAACACCACGGGCGGCGTGACCGGCAAGATGATCTCCCCGCAGTCGATCGCGGTGGCCTGCGCGGCCACCGGGCTGGTGGGCAAGGAGTCGGAGCTGTTCCGCTTCACGGTGAAGCACAGCCTGCTGTTCGCGGTGATCGTGGGGGGGATTACGATGGTGCAGGCTTATTTTTTGACGGGGATGGTGCCGTAGTTTTTGGTATTTTGGTTTTTGACTTTAAAGTCAAATTCTTAACTTCAAAGTCAAAATCAAAGACTTAAAGTCAAAGGCTTTCGCTCCCCCGGAGCGACCTACTTTCTTTTCCCCGAAAAGAAAGTAGGCAAAGAAAGCGGGCTGCCTGGCCGGCAGGGGCAGAGCCGAACAGGGATGCTGGTTGTTGGTGGTTTCGTCGTGGGGGTGGTGGTTCTGCTGGCATCCTGCCGTTACCGGTGCGAGCGGCCACGATCTGGCTGGCGGTATTGGTTTCTGGGTCAGACCTATGGTGGCGAGTGCACTGCTGGTTCGGGCATCTGCCGTTACCAGTTCGAGCCGCCACGACATAGCATCCTCGTGGTTTCGTGGTGGGCGTGGTGGACCCGGCGCGGGTGTGTTGGGTTTCGGTGAACTCTGCGTGCTCCCCTCGGGCACATCTCAAAATCCCACACCGGGTTCAAATCGGGGCCACCGCGCCCACCACGAATCCAGCACCGTCCCTATGCCGCACCCATCCGCCCCGGTCGCGGCAGCAGCCCGAAGGGCCTGGGCCTCCGCCATCATGCAGCGCCACCACGAATCGAACACCACCCGAGAGACAGTGGCCGCCAAAACCGGTACCGGCAGAATCCCAGCAGAACCACCACCCCCACCACGAAACCACCAACAAGGGAAACCCTGTTCGGCTCTGCCCCTGCCGGCCAGGCAGTCCGCTTTCTTGGCTTACTTTCTTTTCGGACAAAAGAAAGTAAGTCGCGCCGGGGGCGCGAAAGCCTTTGACTTTGAATTTAGTCTTTTAAAGACTTTGAAGTTAAGAATTTGAAGTTAATCCTTTAAAGCCTTTGACCGTAAATTCCCCAAAAAGAAACCCCCTTATTCCCCATCATTCGCCGCCACCACCGGCAAAAACCTCTCCCCTTCCGCCAACGGCGCAAACCGATACGTCGCCGGCGTGCGGCTAAGCTTCACAGGCGCCCCCAGCCCCTTATACCCCCCCGCCATCTCCACCACCATCCCGCGGTGCGCGGTATGCGGATGCTGCAAGGCATCCGCCACCGACAGCACCGGCGCGCACGGCACGCCGGCGGCTACCAGCGTGTCGGCCAGGACCTTGCCGTCCAGCCTGGCCATGCGCGACTCCAGCTCGACCTTCAGCGCCGAGCGGTTGACCGAGCGCGCGCCCGCGGTGGCGAAGCGTTCGTCGTCGGCGTATTCGGCGATGCCGAGGTGCTCGCACAGGATGCGGAACTGGCGGTCGTTGCCGACCGCGAGGAAGATCGGGTCGGTGGCGGTGGCCACGGTGTCGTAGGGATAGATGTTCGGGTGCGCGTTGCCGGTGCGCGCCGGCTCCTTGCCGTTCATGAACCAGTTGGCGGCATGCGGGTGCAGCAGCGACAGGCCAGAGTCGTACAGCGCGGCCTCGACGAACTGGCCGCGGCCGCTGCGCTCGCGTTCCTGCAGCGCCAGCAGCACGCCGAGCGCGGCGTTCAGGCCCGTGACCATGTCCACCACCGGCAAACCCACGCGCAGCGGGTCGCCGCCGGCTTCGCCGTTGATGCTCATGATGCCGGCCATCGCCTGGATCGCGGCGTCGTAGCCGGGCAGGCCGCCGAGCGGGCCGTCGGCGCCGAAGCCGGATACGCGGCAGTGCACCAGGCGCGGGAAGCGCGCGCACAGCGCGTCGTAGCCCAGGCCCCATTTCTCCAGCGTGCCGGTCTTGAAGTTCTCCACCAGCACGTCGGCGTCGGCCAGCAGGGCGAGCAGCACCTCGCGGTCGGCCTCGGTGGTCAGGTCCAGCCGCATCACGCGCTTGTTGCGATTGAGGCCGAAGTAGTACGAGGCCACGCCGTCCTTGAACGGGGGGCCCCAGGTACGCGTGTCGTCGCCTTGCGGCGGCTCGATCTTGAGCACGTCGGCGCCGTGGTCGCCGAGGATCTGTCCGCAGAACGGGCCGCCGAGGATGCGCGAGAGATCGACCACGCGGATGCCGGCGAGCGCGCCGGGCGATGCAGGGGGTTGGCTCGGGGATTGGCTCATCAGGGGGCTCCGTTCATGGCGGGAATGGCTTGGAAAACGGCCTCGCCGGCGGCGCGGCGAGGCGGTGTCCGGTTATTTGGCGGGCACGCGCTCCACCAGCTTGAAGGTGCCGGTGGCCAGCGCCAGCAGCTCGCCCTGCTCGTTGCGGATCTCGCCGCGCGCGAAGCACATCGCGCGGCCGCGCCGCTCGCACCAGGCGATGCCGGTCAGCTCGCCGCGGCCTGGCGCGGTGAAGTGCACGGTCAGGTCGATGGTGGCCACGCCGTAGTTGCGCGGGTCGTGGCCGCGCGCGGCGCACGACAGCACGCAGTCGAGCAGCGTGGCGATGGCGCCGCCGTGGACTTCGCCGCGGCTGTTGGTGTGGTCCGGGTGGTAGGGCATGCTCACGCGCGCTTCGCGCGCGTCGATCTGCACGCCGCGCAGGCCGAACACGCGCGACATCGGCATGGTCAGGCCGAACAGCGTGCCGGGGGGCTCGCCGGCGAATTCGTTGACGGGCGCGTTGGCGGGCGTGGCGGTGCGAAGATCGTTCATGGCGTTGCGGAATACGAAAAAAGGAAGGGGGCGCGCCGCGGCGCAAGCGCGGCGCCCGGCGGACGGAGGTCGATACTACCGCCGATTGGCCCTTCCCTGACCGGCCGGCGCGGGTTGCCGCCGTAATGCTGCGCGATGATCGGCCATCGGCGGCATCGCGCGGCAGGCCGTCCGCGTCAGTCGAGCTGCGCGCCCGATTTCTGCACCACGCCGCGCCACTTGGCGACTTCCGCCTTGACGAAGCCGCCCAGCTGCTCGGGCGTGGTCGACGGCGGGAACTCCAGGCCCTGGGCCTGCAGCGTCTTGCGCACCTCGGGCTGCCTGAGCGCGTCGGCGAAGGCCTGGTTCAGCCTGGCGATGACCGCCGGCGGCGTGCCGGCCGGCGCCACCACGCCGAAGAACACCGAGACGTCGAAGCCGGGCACGCCCTGCTCGGCCACGGTGGGCACGTCGGGCAGCGCCTGCGAGCGGCCCCTGGTGGTCACGCCGAGCACGCGCACCTTGCCGCCCTTGATGAACGGCAGCGCGGTCAGCACGTCGGTGAAGGTCATGCTGACCTGGCCGCCGAGCAGGTCGTTGAGCGCGGGGCCGGTGCCCTTGTAGGGGATGTGGCGGAAGTCGGTGCCGGCCAGATTGTTGAACAGCACGCCAGCGAGGTGCGAGGAGGCGCCGTTGCCGGACGAGGCATAGGTCAGCTCGCCCGGGTGCGCCTTGCCGTAGGCGACCAGTTCGCCCACGGTCCTGGCCGGCACCGTGGGGCTGACCACCAGCACGTTGGGCAGCTGCCCGATCTGGATCACCGGGGCGAAGCTCTTGACCGGGTCGTAGTTGATCTTGCGGTAGAGGCTGACGTTGATGGCCAGCGGGGCCGAGGTGCCGAACATCAGCGTGTAGCCGTCCGGCTCGGCGCGCGCCACCGCCTCGGCGCCGATGTTGCCGCCGGCGCCGGCGCGGTTCTCCACCACCACGGTCTGGCCGAGGCTGGTCTTGAGCGCCGCGGCCAGCGTGCGCGCCATCACGTCGGTGGGGCCGCCGGGCGGGTAGGTCACGATCATCATGATCGGCTTGGACGGGTAGTCTTTCTGCGCCAGCGCGGGGGCGATGCCCACGCACAGGGTGCACGCGGCGACGGCGGCAAGGCGTTGCCAGAGGGTCATGGTGGTCTCCTGTTGTCAGTCGTCTTCCGCCGGGCGAGGTGCGCCCGGGCGGAGTGCGCGGGCGCCGGGTGGGCGCGGCCGCGGGGGCTTGCTGGTGTTGCGGTGTTGCGGTGTTGCGGTGCTGCGGTGCTGCGGTGCTGCGGTTCGTGGTGCTTTGGGGACTGCGGCGTGGCTTGCGCTGGCCCTCTCCCCCGGCACCTCTCCCGCGGGCGGGAGGGGAGCACGCAACGGGTGATCTCTTTTTTCCGCGGTGTGTTCAGAACAGGTTGATGTGGTCGACCGCGGCGGCGGCCCGCACGGTGCCGTCGGCCGGCGGCGCCACGGTGTCGGCCAGCCAGTCGGGTTCGGCCTCGCCGGCCAGCGGGTCCTGCGGCAGCACGCGGTGCACCAGCACGAGCTGGGCCAGGCGCATGCGGCGCTCGGAGCCGATGCGGCCGGCTTCCCATGCCATCGCCACGGCGCTGGTCACGTGGTACAGCGCGGAGGCGGCCTGGCGCGCCAGCACGTCGCCGTCGGCGCCGGCCTCGGCGGCGCGCGCGGCCAGCGCCACGGCGCGGCCGAGCGCGGCGTCGAACGCGGCGCGCGCGCCCGGGTGCAGCGGCGTGTCGCGCAGCAGGCCGTCCAGATGGGCCTGCAGCACCGGCAGCGCGCCTTCGCGGCGGATCGCGCGCAGCACGTCGAGCGCGACGATGTTGCTGGTGCCTTCCCAGATCGAGCCGAGGTGGGCGTCGCGCACCAGGCGCGGGTCGCTCCATTCCTCGATGTAACCGCAGCCGCCGCGGATCTCCATCGCGTCGCCGGTAACTTTGCGCGCGTCGCGGCAGGCGCGGAACTTGATCAGCGGCGTGAGCACGCGCATCAGCGCGTAGGCGCCTGCCTCGCCGGCGTCGGCGCGGCGCAGCGCCTCGGCGGTCTGGAACACCATCGTGCGGGCCTGCTCGGTGGGCAGCGCGAGCTTGAGCAACTGGCGGCGCATCAGCGGCATGTCGACCAGGCGCTTGCCGAACGCGCGGCGCTCGCGCGCGATGAACTGGCCTTCGGACAGCGCGCGGCGCATCAGGCCGGCGGCGCGCACGCCGTTGGACAGGCGCGAGTTGTTGATCATGTCGGCCATCTGCACGAAGCCGCGGCCGAGCTCGCCAACCAGGTGCGCCTGCGCGCCCTCGAGGCGGATCTCGCCGCTGGCCATCGAGCGCGTGCCGAGCTTGTCCTTGAGGCGGATGATGCGGTACTGGTTGGCGCTGCCGTCGGCCAGCGTGCGCGGCAGCAGGAACAGCGACACGCCCTTGATGCCGGGCGCGGCATTGCCGTGCTCGTCTTCCACGCGCGCCAGCACCATCGCCAGCGCGGCGTCCGGGTTGGAGCAGAACCACTTGTCGCCCGACAGGCGCCAGCCGCCTTCGGCCCGCGCGTCGCGCACGGCGCGCGCGGTGGTGGCGGCCACGTCGGAGCCGGCGCCCTGCTCGGTCATGAACATGGCGCCCTGGTACAGGTCCTCGAAGACCTGGGTGGTCAGGTTGGGCAGGTAGCGCGCGACCAGCGCCGGGTCGCCGAACTTGCGCAGCGTGCGCGTGAGCGAGTCGGTCATCGAGAGCGGGCAGCACAACCCGAACTCGGCCTGCACGAACAGGTAGGTCAGCGCGTACTTGGCCGCCGCCGGCATCGGCTTGTCCCAACCGAGCACGCCGCCGCGGTGCGAGGCCGCGGCGAGACCGAACTCGGAGAACGCCACGCGCTCCAGCTCCACGTAGGCCGGATGCTTGTCGATGGCCTGCGCGTCCAGCCCGGTGCGGGTGCGGTGCGACAGCACGGGCTTGTTGTGGTCGGCGGTGTGCGCCAGCCGGTCCAGCACGCCGCCGGCCAGCGCGCCCATGCGGTCCAGGTGCGGCAGCAGGTAGGCGAACAGGTCGGGCGGCAGGTACAGCGGCAGCAGCGCGCGCAGGTCCGGGTCGCTGGCGAACAGGTTCACGCCCTGCTGGTCGGGCACCGGATGGGCCGGGGTGGCCGGGGTCGCAACGGAAGCGGAGGCGGAAACGGAAGCGGCCGGCTGGCGCGCAGCGCTGGTCTGCATGAGGGATCTCCTGTGTTGGCCGGCACGCGCCGGCGGCGCCGGGCCGCGCCGGCGGCGCCGGGCCGCGCTGGCAGCGGGGCTGCATGCGGGCCGGCGGTATTGCGGTAGCGGGTGTTGGTTGTCTCTGTTGCTTGTATTTGTGCTTTTCGCGGCCCTTTCTGGCTTCCTGTCGTTCCAGGACGGGGCGCTGCGGCAATCCGCCACACTGGCGCGGGACGACTGCCTTGCCTGCATTATTCAAAGCGCGGCGATTCGTGTCTAATTCTAAAATTGGCTTGATCCATATATTTTTTGTATCGACATGGAATTCCGTCACCTGCGCTACTTCCTCGTGCTGGCCGAAGAGCTGCATTTCGGCCGGGCCGCCCGCCGCCTGTCGATCTCGCAGCCGCCGCTGTCGCTCAACATTCAGCAACTGGAGGCGTCGGTGGGCGCCCGCCTGTTCGAGCGCGACAGCCGCGGCGTGCGTCTGACCGCGGCCGGGCGCGCCTTCCGCGAGGCGGCCGGCGCGCTGCTGGCGCAGGCCGAGGACGCCCGCCAGCAGGCCCGCGAGATCGAGGCCGGCGCCATCGGCCGGCTGCGCATCGGCTTCGTCGGCTCGATGCTGTACCGCGGGCTGCCGCAGCGCCTGCGCGAGTTCCAGGCCGGCTATCCCGGCATCCAGGTGACGCTGACCGAACTCAACTCGCAGGAACAGATCGACGCGCTGCTGCACGACCGGCTCGACGCCGGCTTCATCCACACCAACCGCGTGCCCGACGAGCTGGCCACGGCGCTGGTCCACAGCGAGCCGTTCCTGTGCTGCGTGCCGGCCGACCACCCGCTGGCCGGCCAGCCGAGCGTGGCGCTGGCCGCGCTGCGTGGCGAGCCGTTCGTGCTGTTTTCCCGCAAGGTCTCGCCGGACTACTACAACCGCATCTTCGAGATGTGCGCGGCGCAGGGCTTCTACCCGCAGATCCGGCACGAGGTGCGGCACTGGCTGTCGGTGGTGTCGCTGGTCTCGCAGGGCACCGGCGTGGCGGTGGTGCCGGCGGCGCTGCAGCGCTCGGCGATGGCGGGGGCGGTGTTCCTGCCGCTGGCCGAGGCCACGGTGCCGTCGGAGGTGTACTGCGCCTGGAAGGGCGCGGTGGAAGATCCGGCGCGCGAGCGCTTCCTGGAGATGGTCAGGGCGGGGTGAACGCCGCCCCGGAAAGAAAAATGCCGCCTGCTTTACCGGCAGGCAGCATTGTCAAGTACGCGTGGAACGGGGTGTTCAGCGTGAGGCCAGCTTACCGCCTGCACCGGCCTCAACCAATAACGCAAATGCGTTATTCCCCTCCCCCCATCTGGGAGGGGGCGCGGGCGGCGGGCGGCCCCCGCCGCTCAGAAGCCTTCGACCGCGATGCTGACGTGCCCCACGTCGGGCGCGGAGGCGAAGTGCTCGCCGACCAGCTTGCGCCATTCGGCGAAGTCTTCGGACTCGCGGAAATCCACCATGTGGTTCTCGACCGTCTCCCACTTCACTTCGAGCGTGAAGCGCGACGGGTTCTCGATCGAGCGGAGCAGGCGCAGGCCGTGGCAGCCGCGGGCGCGCTGGAACAGCGGCGCGGCCTTGGCCACGGCGGCTTCGAAGGCCGACTCCGAGCCGGCCTTGATCTGGAACTGGGCGATTTCGAGGATCATGTCTCTTGACTCCGTATTTGCTTGTCTTGCGGATGGGAAAGCCGGCCCGGCGGGCGCCGGGCGCGGCGGCCATGCCATGACGGCGGCATGTGTCGACTCGCATTCTATGCCGGGGCACGCTATGCTGTTGCGCCTTCGCCGCCGGAGCCTGGCGCAGAGCCTTGTCCGGCCCCGCCGTCAGCACGCTGGCGGCACGGCGAAAACCGGACGTCCCCAGGCAAAAGCGGCTACAATGGGAACGATTTTCATTTACGTACCCTGGCGTGAGTTTGCCGACCGCGTGCCGTGCCTCGCGCCAACGGACTGGAAGCCTCATGCGGTTGTCTGAACTTCCGCGGCGCACTGCCGCTGTCATTGTCTCGGTCGATGACACCTCCTCCAGCGATCCCGTTGCGCGGCGCCTGCGCGAGCTCGGCTTCGTGCCCGGCGAAGCCGTGCAGGTCATCGCGCTGGGACCGTTCGGCATGGACCCCCTGGTGGCCCAGGTCGGCTTCACCCGGTTCGCGCTGCGCCGCTCGGAAGCGGCGCGCATCACCGTGGAGGCCGTGAGCGCTTCCGTATCCAGCATCACGCCGGCCGCGCAGCCCGACGCGCCCGCCGCCAAACGCACCGCCGCCTGAAGCGCGGCCCCTGCCAAGAACATGTCCGCCGCATCCCCGACCTCCGCCGCCCAGCGTCCCGCCTTGCGCGTGGCGCTGGTGGGCAACCCCAACTGCGGCAAGACCGCGCTGTTCAACCGCCTGACCGGCAGCCGCCAGAAGGTGGCCAACTATGCCGGCGTCACCGTCGAGCGCAAGGAAGGCCATTTCGTCTCGCCGGCCGGCCGCCAGGTGCGCGTGCTGGACCTGCCGGGCGCCTACAGCCTGCACGCGGCCAGCCTCGACGAGGCCATCACGCGCGACGTCTGCCTGGGCCAGCGCCCGGGCGAGCCGCGCCCGGACCTGCTGGTGTCGGTGGTGGACGCCACCAACCTGCGCCTGCACCTGCGCTTCGTGCTGGAGCTGCGCCGCCTGGGCCTGCCGATGGTGCTGGTGCTCAACATGAGCGACGCCGCCGAACGGCGCGGCATCCATATCGACCGCGACAAGCTCGCCGCCGCGCTCGGCATGCCGGTGGTGGAGACCATCGCGGTCAGGCGCGACGGCGCGGCCAGCCTGCTGGCGGCGCTCGACGCGGCCCTGCCCGACGCGCCGCCGGCCACCGACGCGCCGCCCTCGGACCTGGACGTGCACCATGAGGTCAAGCGCCTGCTGGAAGCCGCCGTCACCATGCCGGCGCGCACCGCGGCGATCGACGACCGGCTCGACCGCATCGTGCTGCATCCGGTGTTCGGCCTGGCGATCCTGGCCGTGCTGCTGTTCCTGATGTTCCAGGCGGTGTTCTCGTGGGCCGCGCCGGTGATGGACGGCATCGAGGCCGCCGTGCACTGGTTCGGCGAGCTGGTCGGCAGCCACCTGCCCGAGGGCATGCTGCGCAGCCTGCTGGTGGACGGCCTGATCGCCGGCCTGGGCAGCGTGATCGTGTTCCTGCCGCAGATCCTGATCCTGTTCCTGTTCATCCTCACGCTCGAGGAATCGGGCTACCTGCCGCGCGCGGCCTTCCTGCTGGACCGCCTGATGATGGGCGCGGGCCTGTCCGGGCGCTCGTTCATCCCGCTGCTGTCGAGCTTCGCCTGCGCGATTCCCGGCATCATGGCCACGCGCACCATCCAGGACCCGCGCGACCGCATCACCACCATCCTGGTGGCGCCGCTGATGACCTGCTCGGCGCGCCTGCCGGTGTATGCGCTGCTGATCGGCGCCTTCATCCCGGCGCGCACGGTGGCCGGGCTGTTCAACCTGCAGGGGCTGGTGCTGTTCGCGCTGTACGTGGCGGGCATCGTCAGCGCGCTGGTGGTGGCCTACGTGCTGAAGTACTTCCGCCGCGACCGCACCGACCATCCGCTGCTGATGGAGCTGCCGTCGTACCGCATCCCCAACCCGCGCGACATCGCCATCGGGCTGTGGGAGCGCGCGCGCATCTTCCTGTCGCGCGTGGGCAAGGTGATCCTGACGCTGACGGTGCTGCTGTGGTTCCTGGCCACCTTCCCGTCGCCGCCGGACGGCGCCACCGCGCCGGCCATCGACTACAGCTTCGCCGGCATCATCGGGCGCGCGCTGGAGCACGTGTTCGCGCCGGTGGGCTTCAACTGGCAGATCTGCATCGCGCTGGTGCCGGGCCTGGCCGCGCGCGAGGTCGCCGTGGGCGCGCTGGCCACCGTCTATGCGCTGTCGGGCAGCGACGACGCCGTGGCCAGCCAGCTCGCGCCGATGATCGCCTCGCAGTGGTCGCTGGCCACCGCGCTGGCGCTGCTGGCGTGGTACGTGTTCGCGCCGCAGTGCATCTCGACGATGGCGGTGATCCGCCGCGAGACCAATTCCTGGAAGGTGATGGCCGCCTCCACGCTCTACCTGTTCGCGCTGGGCTACCTGGCCGCGTTCGCCACCTACCGCATCGCCCTGATGTTCAGCTGACCCGAGGTGCCGCTGCCATGAGCCTCTACCACGCCTTCGAAACCCTGCTGGTGCCGCTGATCGTGCTGGTCTGCGCGGTCTCCGTGCTGTCGCGTTACGCGCCGCGCTCGCGCGAGCGTTTCAAGGCCTGGCTGGCGGCGCGCCTGGGCGGCGCGGCGGCCACCGGCTGGCGCCTGCGCGCGGTGGCGTGGCTGGCGCCGCAGGCGGTGGCGGGCTGCGCCAGCGGCTGCGACAGCGGCGGCTGCAATACCTGCGGCTCGAGCACCACCGAGGGCCAGCCGGCCGAGTCCGCGCGCAACGAGCAGGTCATCCGCTTCGTCGCCAAGCGCTGAGGCGCGGCGGCCCCGGCGGCGCGAAACCGCCCGCCGGAGAATGCATCCGGCCCTCGCGCGGGCCACGCAGAATTGGGTACGCCCTGGCTTCCGGCCGGTTTACCTGCAGCCCTCCGGCACGGCCGCGACGCGGCTTTTCTCCGCGCGCTTCCCCAGCTTTCCCCGGCACAAGACGATGCCCGGCAGGCTTCCCCGCCGGGCATCGTTGCGTTGCGCGCTCAGCTCACCGTGCCCGGGATCGTGACCGCGACCGGCTCCTGCTCGGGACCGGCCGTGCACGTTGCCGTCACCGAGAAGCTGCCCGCCGCCAGCGGCGTCACCAGGACCTGCGCGGCATTGACGCCGGGCGCGAGCGCCACGTTGGCGCTCGCGGTCCAGTTCCAGCCCGCGCAGTCGGAGAAGACGTCGTCGGCGCCGTACAGCTTGAGCGTGGCGGTGGCCGGGATCGGCAGCGGCAGGCTCAGCAGCAGGCGCAGCGGCTGCGGCCCGTTGTAGACCAGCGCCCACTTGGGCTGCTCGGTCACGGCCAGGCTCGCCCTGGGCGTGGCGGCGATCTTGCTGCTGGCCGCCGTGACCTGCAGTACGCTCTGCACGGTGGGCATGCCGGGCGCGATGGCGGTGCTGACCGTGGCCTGCCGCGTGGCCGCGTCCGCCGCCACAGACAGCGTGGGCGAGGCCGCGGCATAGGTCCAGGCGCCGTCGAAATCGGCCGTCACGTCCTGCGCGTCGCTGCGGATCACGCGGGCGGCGAAGGTCTGCGGATAGCCGTTGAGCACCGACAGCGCGTTGACCGGCGTGCCGCCCTGCGACAACTCCAGCCGGTAGGTGTAGCCGGCGTTCTTCAGCACCGTGACCAGCATCTGCCCGCTGACCGCGACGCCGTTGGGCGCGGTGACGGAGACCGTGACCGTGCCGAGCGCGGCGGTGGCCGAACTGTTGCTGCCGGTGAGCGTGGCGCTGTTCTGCGCGGCGCTGACCTGCACGTTGGCGCTGGAGCTGGCCCAGGCCCAGTCGTGCACGGCGGCGCTGACGTCGCTGCCGTTGGCGTCGAGCAGCGTGGCCTTGACCGGCTGCGCCTGGCCGTCGGCCAGCGACAGCACCGGGTTGGACAGCGCCAGGTTGTAGCTGGCGGCGGTGGGCAGCACGGTGATGGTGGCGGCCTGCGCCGGCAGCGTGAGCGTGCTGCTGTCGGAGGTCCTGATGGTGGCCAGCACCTGGATGACGGCGGTGCCGGCGGCCACGCCGGTGACGGTGGCGGTGCCGTTGGCTGCGGCCGGCACCACGGTGGCCAGCGTGGTGCTGGAGGAAGCCCACGCAAAGGTGCTGCCGGCGGTCAGGTCGTTGCCCTTGCTGTCCACCACCGACGCGCTCACCGAGATGCTGCGCCCGATGGCGACCTGTCCCGAGGTCGTGGAGAGCGAGACCGAGTACTGCACCGGCGCGAGGTCCGCCGCGGTGCCGGTGGTGGACGGCGCGGTCCCGGCGCCGCCCCCGCCACCGCCGCCTCCGCCGCCGCACGCGGCGAGCATCAGGGCCATCCACGCGCACGCCAGCCACGCCGGCCACGCCCGCTGTCCGCCGGCGCATTTCCCGGTGTTCTTCATGATGCCTGCCTCCTCCGTTGGTGTCTTGTCTGCGCCGGCAGCGAAACACTTCGATTCTTCTCAAGGCTAGTCACGATGCGCGCGTGGCTGTACCAGCCATACGGTTGAAGGTTCGAGGCCTGTGTGCGCCGTCGCACGCGCGAATGTGGGCCGCAGCGGGCCGCAGGGAAAGCCGCCGGTCCGGCAACGCGGACCCCGTCACGCCGGCGCGCGATCTATCTCTGGCTCGCGGCAGGACGCGATCCGCCAGGGCCGCGCCGCGGCCGGGGAAATGCAATGCCGGCCGATCGGCCCGGGAGCGGAACGCCCGAAAGCCGGCGCGAACCCGCGCCGGCTGGAATCGCCAGGATGGATGAAGAACAGATGGAGACGGCCTTGCCGTGATGCGGACAGAACTTGCGCGGATGGGGCCTGTGCGGGCGAAGCCCGTGTGGCATGATCCGTACAGCAAGGCCCGCGCAGAAAAGCCGGTGTGCCCCGCCCCCACGGGGCACACCCGGAAAGACGCCTTTGCGGGGCGCCCACGACATGCTCGTTGCTGTGTTGCTCTTTGCTGTAACCGTGTGCACAGCGTAAGGCCAGCCGCCGCGCGCGGCCACGAATATTTGCGCATGTCCTTAGAGCGTGTCTGGCGCTTGGGAGCCGGCCACGCCAGGCCGGAGCGGGCCTCGGGCCGCGGCCGGGCGTCGCGGTTCCGGCGTTGCTGCACCGCCGCAAACCCGGGGCGCCGATCCGCTCCAGCGCGCGCTCCAACGCGCGCCCCGGCCGCCATGCCGGGAGTCCGGCAGGGAGCCAGGCGGGGCCAGCGGCCCGCCCGGCGGCGGCCCGGCAGCCCACTGTCGCGGCTTCGCGACGCAGCCGCCAGCGCCGGCAGCCGATACTGCTATTCTTGCTCTTGGTCAAGGTTCACATGGGAACGCTCCGCCACACTGTGCGTGAAGTCTTCCAATTAACGAGCCAACATCATGAAGAATCGTCTGCTTGTCCCCACCCGTCTCGCCACCACCGCCGTCGCCGTCCTGGCCCTGTTCGGCGCGCTTGCCGCCACGCCGGCAGCCGCAGCGGACGAAGCCCAGGGCAACTGGATGGTGCGCCTGCGCGCCACCTATCTCGACATGGCCGACAAGTCGGACCCGATCGGCGGCGTCGGCCCTTCGGACCTGATCACGGTCAACAACAAGTGGATCCCGGAACTCGACGTCACCTACTTCATCACGCCGCACATCGCCACCGAACTGGTGCTGACGGTGCCGCAGAAGCAGGACGTCTACCTGGGCGGCAGCAAGATCGGCACGTTCTCGCACCTGCCGCCGAGCCTGCTGCTGCAGTACCACTTCCTGCCTGAAGCCACGTTCCGCCCGTATGTGGGCGCCGGTATCAACGTCACCCGCATCTGGGGCGCCAACCTCGCCGGCAACACGCTGTCGCTGGACCGCTGGAGCGTCGGCCCGGTCCTGCAGATCGGCATGGACTACAAGCTCACGCGCAACTGGTTCCTCAACGCCGACGTCAAGAAGACCTGGATCTCGTCGGACGTGAAGGCCGGCGGCGTCAAGCTCTCGAACGCGAGCCTCGATCCGTGGCTGTTCAGCGTGGGCGTGGGCTACCGCTTCTGAGGCGGGCGCATGCGCAAGGCAAGCGGTCGTCCGCGGCGGGATGCGCGGGCGGCGGCAACGCGGCGGCGCGCAGGGCCGGTGACGGCACTCGCGCCGCGCGTGCGTTTGTTGCGCGTTTTTGTTTTTTTGTCGTGACCGCGGGACCGACGAGCTAGCGGAACGCCGGCTCGTCGAAGCTGCGCAGCTTGCGCGAGTGGAGCTGCTCGGCGCCGGCCTCGCGCAGGATGCGGATCGCCTCGAGCCCGATCGTCATGTGCTGGCTCACGCGCTGGCGGTAGAACGCATTGGCCATCCCGCGCAGCTTCAGCTCGCCGTGCAGCGGCTTGTCGGACACGCACAGCAGCGTGCCGTAGGGCACGCGCAGGCGGAAGCCGTTGGCCGCCACGGTGGCGCTTTCCATGTCGATGGCGATCGCGCGCGACTGGTTGAAGCGCGCGTACAGCGACTTGGACTTGAGTTCCCAGTTGCGGTCGTCGGTGGAGACCACCGTGCCGGTGCGCATGCGCGTCTTCATCTCGTTGCCGGACAGGCCGGTGATGCGCGCCACCGCTTCCTGCAGCGCGACCTGGATCTCGGCGATGGGCGGCACCGGCACCCACGGCGGCAGGTCGTGGTCGAGCACGTGGTCGTCGCGCACGTAGGCGTGCGCGAGCACGTAGTCGCCAAGCTGCTGCGAACGGCGCAGGCCGCCGCAGTGGCCCACCATCAGCCAGCAATGCGGACGCAGCACGGCGAGGTGGTCGGTCATGGTCTTGGCGTTGGACGGACCCACGCCGATGTTGACCAGCGTCACGCCGAGCCGGTCCTCGCGCACGAGATGGTAGGCCGGCATCTGCGGCAGCGCGCGCGGGCGCTGCGCGTCGTCGGGCTCGGCCGCGCCGCGCACCTGCACCACGTCGCCGGGCTCGACGAAGCGCGCGTAGCCTTCGGCGCCCTGCGCATCGTCCGCCGCCATCAGCGAGCGGCCCAGCTCGATGAACTCGTCGACGTAGCGCTGGTAGTTGGTAAACAGCACGAAGCGCTGGAAATGCTGGGGCGCGGTGCCGGTGTAGTGGTACAGGCGCTGCAGCGCGAGATCCACGCGCTCGCCGGTAAACAGCGACAGCGGCCAGGCCTCGCCGGACACGGGCTCGAAGGTGCCGTTGGCGATGGCGTCGTCGATGCGGCTCAGTTCCGGCAGCACGAACGACGCCTCCAGCTCGCGCGCCTGCGTGTAGCTGATGTCGGTGGTGGAGGCTTCGATGACGAACGGCAGCGGGATCGGCCGCCGGCTCACGCCGACCACCACGGGCACGCGGTGGTAGCGCAGCAGGCGCTCGATCTGGTCGCGGTAATAATCGGCCAGCAGGTCGGGGCGCGTGACCGTGGTGCCGTACACGCCGGGGTAGGCCACCGTGCCCCACGAAGGCCGGCTGTCGGTCACCATCGTCTCGAGGTTGACCGAGATGCCGAGATAGGGATAACAGGCGTGCGCCGCGGACGGCAGCGGCTGCCCGTGCGCGAACGCGTCGAAGCGCGCGCGTATGGCGCCGACCGATGCCTCGTAGATCTCGAGGATGCGGGCGAGCGCCGCGTCGGCGTCGCTGAACTCGGCCAGCTGATCGGCCGGATGGGCGGAAGAGAAGATCGAGGCGTTCATGGCAAGCATGATACCCCGCCGCAAGAGGGAAGCAACATGGCGGGCCGCCAAATTGACGGGCCTGCGCGCGCTCGCTACACTGCCAGCAGTCTTTGGCGGCCCCGCGCCGTCCTCGCCTCGTGACGCCCCCCGACAGAAGGGCTGCGCCGAGTTGCCGTATGTGCTTGCATGGGAGCCCCGATGGAAATCCGCAATCTGCTGCCCGACGAAATCGAGGCGGCCAGGCAACTGCTTGCGGCCAACGGCTGGGCACACCGGGTTGCCAACACCGAGCGCTTCGCCCGCCTGATCGCCAATTCGCAGCGCGTCGCGGTCGCGGTCGACAAGGGGGAGATCGTCGGCTTCGCGCGCGCCCTGTGCGACGACGTCTCCAACGGCTACCTGTCGATGGTGGCGGTGGCGCCGAGCCACCGGCGCCGCGGCATCGGCCGCGCGCTGGTGCGCCACATCGTCGGCAACGATCCCGACATCACCTGGGTGCTGCGCGCCGGCCGCTCTTCCGAGGCGGCCTTCTTCGGCCAGCTCGGCTTCGTGCCGTCGCTGGTGGCGATGGAACGCCGGCGCCTCTGAGCCGCCGCATCATGTCTTCCGCCACGGGCTGGTTCCACTGGGCGCTGCTGTCGGCAGTGTTCGCCGCGCTGACCGCGATCTTCGCCAAGATCGGCCTCGCGGGCATCGACTCCGACCTCGCCACGCTGGTGCGCACCGCGGTGATCATCGTGGCGCTGGCCTTGTTCGTGGTGCTGACCGGCAAGTGGAGCAACCCGCTGGCGCTGTCGCCGCGCACCTGGACCTTCCTGCTGCTGTCCGGCCTCGCCACGGGCGCTTCATGGGTGTGCTACTTCCGCGCGCTGCAGATCGGCGACGCCTCGAAGGTGGCGCCCGTGGACAAGCTCAGCCTGCTGCTGGTGGCGGTGTTCGCCGTGGTCTTCCTGGGCGAGCGCCCGAGCCTGCGCGAGTGGGCCGGCATCCTGCTGGTGGGCGCCGGCGTGCTGGTGCTCGGCTTGCGGCGCTAGCGCCGGCGCGTCGCGGCAGCGGCGCCCGCGCGCGCTACCGGTCGGTGCGCACCGGCCCGTACTCGACCGGCACCCAGACATAACCGTGGCCTTCGGCGCGCACGTGGCCGATGCCCGGGAACGGCAGGTGCGCGCCGGCCACCCACAGCTTGCCGCGCGCGGCCTGCGCCAGGATCGCCTTGCGCGCGCTCACGGCCTGGCGGCTGTCCACGTCGAACGCCATCGCCACCTCCGGCCGGCGGAACTGCACCGCGTGGCTGTGCACGACGTCGCCCCAGACCAGCATGCCCTGCCCGCCCGACCTGAACAGGTAGCCGCTGTGGCCCGGCGTGTGGCCGTGCTCCGGCACCGCGGTGACGCCGGGCACCAGTGTGTCGCCGGCGCCATAGGCGCGCAGCCGGCCGGCGGCCTGGTAGGGCGCGACGGCGGCCCGCGCCAGCGCGAAGACCGCCTGCGCGTCCTGCGGCGCGCGCGCGGCGGCGGTTTCGTCCAGCCAGTAGGCGGCATCGGCCCGGTCGACGTACACCGTGGCGTTGGCGAACACCGGCTTGCCGTCGGCCACCAGGCCGCAGGCGTGGTCGGGATGCAGGTGGGTGAGCAGCACGGTGTCGACCTGGGCGGGCTCGTAGCCGGCCGCGCGCAGGTTCTGCGCCACGTGGCCCAGCGCGGAGCCGAAGCAGGCCGCCGTGCCGGTATCGACCAGCACCAGGTTGCCGCCGGTGTGGATCAGGTAGGCATTGACCGCGGTCTGCATGCCCGGCGTGCTGGCCACGAACATGCGCGCCAGCAGGCGCTGCACCTCGCGCGGGCTGCTGTACCTGAATATCTTTGTGTCGAGGTCGACATGCCCGTCGTACAGCGCGGTCACCTCGAACTGGCCCAGCATCATGCGGTAGTAGCCGGGCACCTGCGTCTTCTGCTGGGCCGGCGGGGCCGAGGCCGCCGGCGCCTGGGCCAGCGCGCCGGCCAGGGCCAGCACCACGCTCAGGGAAACCGCCAGCCGGCGGCGGCGGAGGAAACAAGGCAGGGTCGTCATGCAGCGCTCCAAAGCAATCCGGGGGCGGCGATCCTGCATTATCCCCGCAAAGTGCACTACGCGGCGGATCCGGCGGACCTGAGGTACGCCAGCACCGGCGCCAGCCCGGCCAGCGCGGGCGCCGTCTCGACCGCCCGCGCCGCCGTGCACCACGGATAAGGCAGGCGCGCCAGCCAGCCGTCGATGACCGGCTGCGCGGCCTCGGCGGGCAGGACCTCCATCGCCTCGATCACGATCTCCAGCGCCCGCACGCGGCGCTCGCCGCCGGTGCCGCCGAAGGTCCAGGCGTAGCGGCCGCAGCCCGCGCGCACGCTGCCGCTGGCCTTGTCGGTCATGCCGACCAGCCAGTCGCAGCGGTAGGTGGCGGCGTCGGCGGCCGGCGGCGCATCGGCCAGGCAGACGGTGTAGACGTTGTCGTAGGTCTGGCCGAAGCGCCGCACCAGCACCTCGCTGATCGCGGCCAGCCCCTCGCTGCGCGCGGGAAAGGCGATGGCCTCGGACTTGACCGTCATCTCCAGCACCGCGTCGGCGGCGAACGCATGCGCCATCCGGTGCGGGCGGTTTTCGTCCTTGGCGCGGATGTAGGCGACGATCAGCGACTGGGGATCGGAGGATGGCGAGAACGCCGGCGCGGAGGAAGAGTGCATGTTGGGCCTGTGTCGTGACTTGCGGATCTGCGCGCATGGTAGCCCGTGGCCGCGCGCCGCGGCGGCGCGGCCCTGCTGCCGGCAAGGTTGCCCGCCGCCGCGCTCACTCCGGCTGGATGTTGGCCGCCTTGATGATCTTGCCCCACTTGGCCGATTCCGCGGCCTGGAACTTCGCCAGTTCGGCCGGCGTGCTGGTGAACACGTCGGTGCCCGTGGACTGGTAGAAGCTGGCCGCGGTCTCGCTCTTCGCGGCCTTGACCATCAGCGCGTTGAGCTTGTCGACCACCGCCGGCGGCGTCTTCGCCGGCGCGTAGGCGGCGAACCAGTAGCTCATCTCGTAGCCCTTCACGCCGGCCTCGTCGATGGTCGGCACGCCGGGCGCCAGCGGCGAGCGCGTCTTGCCCGACACGCCCAGCGCCTTGAGCTTGCCGCTCTTGACCTGGGGCAGGCCGGTGGCGGTGTCGGTGATCATCATCTGGATCTGGTTGCCGAGCAGGTCGGTCACGGCGAGCGGGTTGCTCTTGTACGGCACGTGCAGCAGCTGCACGTGCGCCATCTGCTGGAACAGCTCGCCGGCGATGCGCGACGAGGAGCTGCCGCTGCCGAAGCTGAGCTTGCCCGGCTCCTTGCGGGCCAGCGCGATGAAGTCGCCCACGCTGTTGACCGGCAACTGCGGGTTCACCACCATGATCTGGCCGCCGCGACCCAGCGCCGTGACGGGCGCGTAGTCCTTGACCGGGTCGTAGGGCAGCTTCTTGAACAGGTGCTCGTTGGCGGCGTGCGTGGTGTTGGTGGTGATCAGCACGGTGTAGCCGTCGGGGCCGGCCTTGGCCACGTCGCTGGCGGCGATGAAGCCGTTGGCGCCGGGCTTGTTGTCGACCACCACCGTGACCTTGGCATCCACCGTGATGGACTGGCCGATCGCGCGCGCGAGCTGGTCGGTAGCGCTGCCCGCGGCGAACGGCACCACGAAGCGGATCGGCTTGTCCGGAAACTCCGCGCGCGCCGGCCCCGCCAGCAGCGCGAGCGCGGCGGCGACGATGCCGGTGGCCGCCTTGAGGGCGGGGGCAAGCTGGGTGTGTACGGACATGTTGGGTCTCCAGTTGGAATTCTGATGTTGTGGTTTGTGGTGGTGGCCGGCTGTGGTACCGGGTCAGGCAGATCAGCCGGCGCCGGCCAGGCGCGGCGGCAGGGGCAGCCGGAGCTGCAGCAGCAGGAAGGACAGCGCCTTGCCGTGCGTGTCGAGGTTGAGCGCGTCGTTGACGCCGCCGTCGAGCACGCCGTCGATGACGAAGTTCATGGCCTGCAGCGACGGCACCAGGTAGCGCCTGACCGCGGCCGGGCGGCGATGGCTGAACAGCGCGGCCACCGCGTCCTCGGTGACGTGGGCCGCGAGATGGTCGAAGTCGCGCGGGTCGTAGGCGATCACGCTGATGTTGGAGCGGTCGCCCTTGTCGCCGGTGCGGCCGTGCGCGAGCTGGTAGAGGGCAATATCGGCGGTGGCGCTGGTGTGGGCAGTATTCATGGCAGCAGGGTATGGCTGGCGGTGACGGCGCCGCGCGGCACCAGGCAGGACATGGCGTTCAGGCGCGCGCGCAGCGCGGTGCGCACGCCGCCGCCGCCGGCGGGGCCGCAGGTGTAGAGCGCGTTGACTTCGCGCAGCAGCGCTTCGGCCACCGCCTTGTCCTCGTGCGCGAGCGCGGCGCGCAGGCGCACGTCCTGCGCCTGCGCTTCGCCGGGCTGGGGCTGCCGCACGAGCTCGCCGGCGTCGTCGGCGAACACGCTGCACACGCCGATCAGGTCGAAGCGGACCGGCGCGTCGTGGCCGAGCACGCCCATGCGCCGGCGCACGATGTCCGCGGCCAGGCGCGCGCGCGCCGCGGCGTTGGGGCCGGCGTAGGAGATCTCGCCCTCGGCGATCCAGCCGCCTTCGCAGAACAGGTTGGCCTTGAGCTGCGCGGGCCGTTCGTGGCCGCGCACGTTGCGCACCGCCACGCGGTCGGGGCCGAGCTGCTCGACGGTGGCCGCGCCGATGTCGGCCACCACGTCGGGCGTGAGGTAGGCGGCCGGGTCGTGCACTTCGTACAGCAGTTGTTCCTTGACGGTGCGCAGGTCCACGCAGCCGCCGGTGCCGGCGGCCTTGCCGACCTCGATGTTGCCGTCGGCGTCCAGGCGCACGATCGGGTAGCCGACCGCGTGCACGTCGGGCACGTCCTTCATGCCGGGATCGGCAAAATAGCCGCCCGTGACCTGGGCCCCGCATTCAAGCAGGTGGCCGGCGATGGTGGCGCGCGCCAGGCGGTCCCAGTCCTGCCACGACCAGCCGAAATGCGCCATTGCCGGGCCCACCGCCAGCGCCGGGTCCGCCACGCGGCCGCACACCACCACCTGCGCGCCGTCGGCCAGCGCGTCGGCGATGCCGCGCGCGCCGAGATAGGCGTTGGCGCAGACGAAGCGCGCCTCGGGGAAACCGGCGCCGATGGCCTGCCGCAGCAGCGCGCGGCCGGCCTCGTGCGAGAGATCGTCGCCCTCCACCACCGCCACGCGCGGCGGCGCCAGGCCGAGTTCGGCCGCCAGCGCGCGCACGCGCGCGGCGGCGGCGCGCGGGTTGGCGGCGCCGAAATTGCCGACGATGGGAATGCCGTGGGCCAGGCACAGCCCGAGCACCGGCGCCAGCAGCGCGTCGAGCAGCGGCTCGTAGCCGCGCGCCGGGTCGGCGCGCCGCGCGAGCTGCGCCAGCGCCAGCGTGCGCTCGGCCAGCGTCTCGAACATCAGCACGGCGGGGCCGCCCGCGGCGATCATGGTGCGCACCACGGGCAGCGCGGCATCCGTGCGGTCGCCGGAAAAGCCGGCGCCGCAGCCGATCTGCAAGGTGGCGCTGGCGGGGACGGAAGCGGTCATGGGACGAAGCCTGGTGAAGCGGGCGCGGGCCCGCGATGCAAGGTCGGCGCCCGTGGGCACCATGGGCAGATTCTAGGGCCGCCGGCCTGCGCCGAAAAACGGATAATTTGGATTAATCTATCGACTTTCCGGATAAAAGCGCGGCCGCGGGAAATGCGCTTGCGCACCCCGCCGCCGCCCGCTGCGATGAACCTCTCCGTCAAGCACCTGCGCGCCTTCGTGGCGCTGGTCGCGCACCGCAACTTCACCCGCGCGGCGCAGGCCTGCCACCTGTCACAATCGGCCTTCAGCGCGCTGATCCAGACGCTGGAGGAACAGGCCGGCACGCGCCTGTTCGAGCGCACCACGCGCCATGTGGAGCTGAGCGTGGAGGGGCGGCGCTTCGAGGAAGTGGCGGCGCGCCTGCTGGCGGATTTCGAGACCGCGTTCGCGGAGCTGCGCGACCACGCCGAGCGCCGCAAGGGACGGGTCTCGGTCGCGGCGCTGCCCTCGCTGGCGGCGGGCGACCTGCCGCCGCTGCTGGCCGCGTTCCACCAGCGCTATCCGGGCATCGCCATCGAGCTGTTCGACCTGCTGGCCGACGGCTGCATCGACATGGTCCGGCGCGGCCGCGCCGACTTCGCGCTGGCGCCCGCGCCGGCGCAGGACGGCGACCTGCGCGTGGAGCCGCTGGTGGCCGACCGCTTCCACCTGGTGTGCCCGGCGGACCATCCGCTGGCGCGCCGCCGCCGCGTGGCGCCGCAGGCGCTGGCGGGGCTGCCGTTCATCCAGCTGTCGCGCACCAGCAGCGTGCGCCAGCACCTGGACGCGGCGCTGCATCCGCTCAAGCTCAACGGCGTGATGGAAGTGGAGCATCTCGCCACGGTGGCGGCGCTGGTGGCGGCGGGGCTGGGCGTGACGGTGGTGCCGGCGCTGGCGCTGTTCCAGTTCCAGCAGGACAGCCTGGCGATCCGGCCGCTGCAGCTGCCGTCGCTGGTGCGCGACATCTGCCTGGTGCGGCTGCGCGAGCGCGGCGATTCGGCCGCCGCCGCGGCGATGATCGAAGCCGTGCGGGCGCACTTCGGGCGCGCCGCGGGCGGCGGCGCGCGCTGAACGGCGGCGCTGCCGTCAGAAGTGCGCGAGGTAGCCGCCGTCCACCGCCAGCACGTGGCCGGTGACGTAGGACGCGGCCGGCGAGGCGAGGAACACCGCCGCGCCCGCGACCTCCTCCGGCTGGCCCCAGCGGCCCAGCGCGGTGCGCTGGCGCAGCCATTGCGCCACGCTCTCGTCGGCCACCATCGGCTGGTTGGGCTCGGTGGCGAAGTAGCCGGGCGCGATGGCGTTGACGGTCACGCCGTCGCGGCCGAGGTCGGCCGCCATCGCGCGCGTGAGCGCGTCGAGGCCGCCCTTGGTGGCGGGATAGAGCACGTCGTTGGCGCGCGCCACCTGCCCGGCGATCGAGGTGACGTTGATGATGCGGCCGTAGCCGCCATCGCGCATGCGCCGCGCGGCGTGGCGGCACAGCGCGTAGGGCGCGACCAGGTTGGTCTCCAGCATCTCGCGCAGGTCGCCGGCGCCGAGCTCGGCCATGCCGCTGCGCTTGCGCGCGCCGGCGTTGTTGACGAGGATGTCGAGGCGGCCGTGGCTGGCGTCGATGCGCGCGAAGGCGGCCGCGACCGCGGCTTCATCGGTGATGTCGAGCACCAGCGGCTCGGCGCCGCCGTCAAGCCGCGCCACGGCCGCGTGCACGCGGTCGGCATTGCGGGCGGCGATGATCACGTGGGCGCCGGCCTGACGAAGGGCGGTGGCGATGGCCAGGCCGAGGCCCTGGGCGCCGCCGGTGATCAGGGCCACGCGGTTGGTTAGGGAGAAGGGGGAGGTAGTCATTTGGGGACTATACCTCAGGGGGGATATGGGGGGCGTGGTTGGTTTATTATTTTTTTATCTCTCAATTACCTTGATCCTCTCTTATATTGTTTAAATTCAACTTCTTAAATATTTAACTTCAAAGTCAAAGTATTTAAATCAAAGACTTAAAGTCAAAGGCTTAAAGTCAAAGTCAAAGGCTTTCGCTCCCCCGGAGCGACCTACTTTCTTTTCCCCGAAAAGAAAGTAGGCAAAGAAAGCGGGCTGCCTGGCCGGCAGGGGCAGAAACGTTGGGGTTTCTAGGGTTGCTGGTTTCGTGGTGGGGGCGGTGGTTCTGCTGGGATTCTGCCGGTACCGGTTTTGGCGGCCACTGTCTCTCGGGTGGTGTTCGATTCGTGGTGGCGCTGCATGATGGCGTTGGTCCAGGCCCTTCAAGCTGCTGCCGCGGCCGGGGCAGATGGGCTCGTCATAGAGACGGCGCTGGTTTCGTGGTGGGCGCGGTGGCCCCTGTTTGAACGCAGTGCCGGACGGTTTTGACTTGAGAGGTAATTCGGTTCCAGCAACCCAGCACACTCGCGCGGGGTCCACCACCCCCACCACGAAACCAGTGCCGGTGCTACGCCGTGACCGCCCAAACCGGTAACGGCAGATGCTCGAACCAGCAGTGCGCTCGCCATCATAGGTCTGACCCCGCAACCCGTACCGCCAGCCAGATCGTGGCGAGCCGACCCGGTAACGGCAGCAGGTCAGCAGAACCACCGCCCCCACCACGAAACCAGCAACCCAAGAAACCCTGTTCGGCTCGGCCCCTGCCGGCCAGGCAGTCCGCTTTCTTGGCCTACTTTCTTTTCGGACAAAAGAAAGTAGGTCGCTCCGGAGGAGCGAAAGCCTTTGACTTTAAGCCTTTGAAGTTGAAGTTAAAGCCGTTAACCTTCAGGCTAAGAAGCCAAACAAACAACCCACCAAGAAAAACCCTTTAAGGAAACGCCGGCACCGCCGGATCCATCCCCGCAAACCTCGCCTCCGGATGCGAAGCCTGCAACAGCGCCTCGATCTCTTCGATGCGTCCGCGCGAGACGTCGACCATCAGCAGGATCTTCCCTTCCTCGATGTCCTTCTCGAACGCTTTGTGCCGGCTGTTCGGCGCCGAACAGCCGATCATGCTCGAGGCCCACGCCCCGAACGCCGCGCCCAGCACGGCCAGCACGCCGACCAGGCCCCATTGCGGCGTGTCGCTGACAATCGGGAACAGCGCCACCAGCGCGCCGGCGATGATGCCGATGCCGCCGCCCACCATGAGCCCCATCTCGGCGGCATGCACGATGTCGGAGGTCTGGAACAGGTTGGCTTCGTGCAGGCCGCTCATGTCGGCGCCGTCGCGCGCGATGAAGTGGATGTGCTTGTTCTCGACGCGCGCCAGGAGCAGGTCGTCCATGGTGCGGCGGGCACTCTCCAGATCGGGCAACAACCAGAAGATGCGTTTGCGCATGACTGTCTCCTCGCTCAGGTCACTCCAGGCCATCCCCGGGCCGTCCCGGCGGCGCCGTGCATGCGGAGCCGCCGTCACGCCGGCCGGACCTGCCAGGCGAAGGTGTATCCGTATCCGCCCCGGGGGACGGGTTTCTTCAGTTGTACGCCAGCCGCGTGGCCAGCGCAAGGCGGCCCCGGCCGCATGCCGGCCCGGCATCACCCGGCGCGCCGCCATGTGCGCGGCCGGCCTCAGAACGTGATCGGCAGCCGCAGCGTGACGGTCAGGTTGGGCGTGTCCGTGGTCAGCCCCGCGCCCACCGAGAGGTTCAGCGTGTAGCGGCTGTTGAAGCGGTACGAGTAGCCCACCAGCAAGGTGCCCTGCGTCACGCGTACCGAGCCCGGCACGGTCTGGCCGTTCTGCTTGGTCGGCCAGATGATGCTCTGGTCGTAGCCGATGCTGAACGAGGCATGCTCGTTGAGCGACAGGCCGATGCCGAAGTTGAAGCCGAAGATGTCGCCCGGGGCGATCTTGCCGAGGTTCTCCTTCTCGCCGTTGAGCACGGTGCGGCTGACGTCGTTGCGCGCGAAGTTGTGCAGGTAGCTGAAGGTGCCGAAGAACACCGCCGGGTCGCTCGGCAGCAGCCACGTGATGCCGGGCTGGATGGCCTGGAAGCCGGAGCCGGTGGGCAGGCCGAGCGGCAGGCCGGTGCCGGTGGTATTGCCCACGCAGCGCGTCACGCAGTCGGTCACGACGTCGAACGGGCTCTTGCCGGTGTTGGACTTGTAGCGCAGCCAGCCGACGAAGTACGGCATCTTCTCGTTGCCGTAGTTGAGCTGGTAGCGCAGCGTCGCCTCCACGTCGCCGAGGCCCTTGCCGCTGGCGTTGAAGACGTTGTCCATCGCGGTGCCGGTGAAGACCTCGCGGCTGACGGTGGAGCCGGAGCTCTGCACGTAGGGCACCTTGGCCTCGATCTCCAGGCGCTTGGTCAGGCCGTAGCGCAGCGCGATGGTCTCGATGTAGGTCGAGGTCTTGACCTCGCGCACGTCGATCAGCCCGATCAGCAGCGCCGGGATGATGGTGTAGCCGACCAGCGCCACGCGGTCGCTCGACGAATAGCCGTACTGGAAGCTCGGCTCGACCACCAGCTTGCCCGCGGGCGTGAGCACGCCGGGCTGGTCGAAGATCGGCGCGATCGCCGGCGGCGCGGTCTTTTCCTCGGGAGGCCGGCCCACCGGCTGCTCGTCGCCGGCCAGCGCGAGCTGCGCCTGCGCGGCCTGCGCCGTGGCGTTCTGCTCCATCGCGGTGTTGCCGCCATCCTGCGCGCCGGGCCTGGGCGGCGCCGAGGCGGCGTTGGTGGCCGCGTCCTCGCCCGCGCTGGCCGGCGCGGGGCCGGTGCCGGGCGCGCGCTGGCCGCCGCGCTTCCTGGCCAGCACGTCGGTGCCGAGCACGCTGCGCAGCTCGCGGATGGTGGCCTCCTGCTCCGCCATCGAGCGCTTCATCGCCTCGAGCACGGCGGCCTGCTCGGCCACCTCGCGCCGGAGCTGCTCCAGCTTTGCCGCAGCCGGTCCCTGGTCTGGCGGAGTCTGGCCTTGCGCCATGCTCCCGAGCAACAGCAATGTCGAGCATCCGGCCTGCCGGATGCCGCGCAGCGACCCTGTTTTCATTTCGCCTTCCTCCCCCGGTCGGCGGACTGTTTGGTGCAGGAGTCCGCAACCTGCCTACCGCATACAGCCTCTCTTCTTGCGTGTGTTGCCTGCTGCCTGTTTCTTGCCTGCTTCTTGCCTGCTGCCTGTGCTGCCTGTTGCCTGCTGCTCGCCGGCTTGCCGCTCTCCATCCGCGCATGCCGCCCGCCGTCGCCGGCCGGGCTTTCAGCGCAGGCCCGTGGTGCCGAGCAGGGCGTTGGTCAATGTCTGGTTGGCCACCTGCGCGCGGAATGCCTGCAAGGTGTTCACGCCCGCATTGATCGTCACCAGGTTCTGTATCGACTGGTTGTTCAGCGTGTTCTGGATCACCGTCGCCGGCGACCCGGCCAGCGCGCTGGCGGCGGCGCTGTTGCCCGGCCCGTTCTGGATCAGGCTCATGACGCCGTTGGTCGTCACCGTGGCCGCGCCCGCGGACACCATCGCCGCCGGCAGGCTGGTCATCGCCGTGCCCGCGGCGCCGGCGCTGCCGCCCGCGCTACCGCTGCCGCCATTGCCGCCACTGCCGCTGCCATTGCCGCCATTGCCGGCGGTGGCCGGATGGGAAGCCAGCGCGTTGTTGACCGCCGCCGCCCCGGCTCCCGTCGCCACGCCCAGCGCCGCCGCCAGCCGCGTGGCCTGGTCGGCGGTGATGCGGCTCAGGTTGGGAATGGTCAGACTGGTCGCCACCACGAGATCGCCGTTGATGTACACGGCGCGCTGGATGCCGAACGACACCTGCAGGTTGGAGCCCACGTCGAAGCCGCCGCGCAGGTCGTCGAGGCGGTCCTGCTCCACCGGCTTCCAGCTCGCCATGATGCTGCGCACGGCGCGCGCGGGTGGGGCCTGGCCCTCGGGCCGGTCCTGCGCGCCGGACGGCGCCGCGGCGGCCAGCGCCGCTTCGCGCGCGCGCGCGCCGGGCGCCGCGCCGCGCGAGACTGGCGGCTGCGGCGGCGTCAGCGCTGGCGCTGCAGCGATGACATCGGGCGGGCGCGGCGCGGCGGCTGCCGGTGGCACTTCCCGCGCTGGCGGCAATGCCTCGCGCGTGTCCGCGGCAGCGGCGACGTCGGCGCCGGACATGGCGGGCGCCGCCTCGTCGACGGCAGCGGCAAACACATCGAATTCCGTCGGCACCGCCGCGATGTCCTGCGGCGCCGGATCGCGCGCCGCGTTGTCCTGCGTTGCCGGCGTCCGGCCGGCCATGCCGCCCAGTGCGGCAGCGAAGGAAGGGTTGGTGGATTCCGCCTGCGCGGCAGGCGGGACGGCAAGGCCGGCGGCATCGCTTGCGCCATGCAGATCCGGCACTGCGAGCCCCGTGTTTTCATCGGCCCGCGCGTGGCCGGCGCAAGCCAGCCCTGCGCCGAGCAGCACCATCGCAGTAGCCGGACCGGCTGCGCTGCGGCGGGATTGCGTGGGCTTCGAGGATGCCTGGAACATGATGCGTTCCTTAGAAGTCGCTGCTGCCATGCGAAGGCATGACAGTGAAGAACAGACTATCCCGGTTGATACCCATTGAATAAGGGCCGGTCGGCGCCACGCGCCAGTCGGCCGCCAGGTTGAAGCGCGCCAGCTCCTCGCGGTTGTGGATGACGAACAGCAGCTGGCTGTCCCAGATGGATTCGAAATGCTCGCGCGAGATCGCGCGCGTGCCGAGCGCCGGATCGCCGATCAGCACGCGGTTGCCGCGCACGCCCTTGACCACCACGAAATGGTGGTAGCCGTTCTCGACCACCAGCACGATGGCCGGGATCTGCGTTTCCTCGAGCTTGGACAAGGGCAGCTCGTAGCCGTCGGCGATGAAACCGCGCGACTCGAGAAAGCGCTTCATGTCGAGCAGCGAGAAACCCTCCTGCCGGATCTTGGCCTGGTCGCCGTTGACGTACATGTTGGCGAACACCACCTGCTCGGTGACCGGGTAGCCGTACTGGTAGGTCAGCAGCGTGGCCACCGCCGCCGAGCCGCAGCTGAAGTCGTACTGCTGGCGGATGGTGGTCTTGTAGCGCGCCTCCTTGAGGCTGGTGACGCGCACGCTGAAGAAATGGCTGCCGTCGGCGGGAACGGCCGCGTCGTCGGCGCGCGCCACCGGCGCGGCCGCCGCGGCCAGCGCGAGCGCGGCCGGCAGTAGCAGCTTGCGCAGCGTCATGGCTTGAACTGGACGTTGATGATCGTGGCGTTCTGGATCAGCACGTTGGAGCCCGAGTTCTGGATCACGGTGGGCAGGCCCGCGGCGCTGGCGAAGGAGCCGTCGGCGATGCTGTTGGCCCCGCTCATGATGTGGCTCGCGCTGTTGTCGGCCACGGTGCCGGCCAGGCGCATGTCGTTGGCCACCAGTTCGGAGCCGCCGCGGATGCCGTCCAGCCTGTTGCTGGCGACCGGCTTGCCGAGGCCGGCGAATACGCCGCGCGCCACCGCGGGGGGAACCGGTTCCCGGACCGCGGCGCCGGTGTTGGCGGCGCTGGCGGAGTCTGCCGCAGGCACTGCGGCCGATGGCCCGTCGGGCAACGGGTCGGCCAGGGCTTGCAGGCCCGGCCAGACCAGGACGGCCGTCGCCATGACGGCGGCGGCAAAGCGGACCGATCGCATGTTGGTGTCTCCTTCGGCCTCTTGCCTGCCGCCCCCATCCGGACGGGCAAGCGGGAGACGAGTGGACGCTTCGTCGAACGGGCATCCTCGCGCGGACAACGCGCGCGGATGCCCTGAGTTGCCGGCTTGGTGCCGTGCCGGCGGGGCGTGCGCGCGGGCCATCCACCCGCGGCGCGCCGCCGCCACGCACTGCCTTACTTGCCGACCGCCAGGTTGGCCTGGACGTTGACGCTTTGCTGCACCAGCGATGCCATGCCGCTGTTCTGGTTGGCGATCATGATGCCCGCGGCCGACTGGCCGACGCTGCTCATCATGTTGGACATGTTGAAGGTGCCGGCATCGACGTAGTTGGTGCCGCCGGCGCCGCCGGCTCCACCCACCGCGCCATTGCCCACGCCGCCGGTGCCGCCGTTGCCGGTGCCGCCCGCGCCGCCCGCGCCGGAAGCCGCGCCGACCGCGCCGGCGCCCGCCGTGGCGCTGCCGTTGCTGGCCTGCGTCGAGGCGCCGCCAGCGCTGGCGTTGCCGCCCGCGCCGCCGTTGCCGGCCACGCTGGTCTGCGCACCGCCCGCGCCGCCCGTGCCGGTGCCGGCACCGGCCGTGGCCGTAGCCGCGCCGCCGGAGCCTGCGCCGCCCGCACCGCCCGTGCCGCTACCCGCGCCGCCGGTCGGGCTCACCGCGCCCGAGGCCGAGCTGCCGCCCGCGCCGCCGTTCGCCGCCGCCGCGCCGGCGGTGGTGGTGGTGGTGCCGGTGGAGCCGGCGCCGCCCGCGCCCGCGGTACTGGTGCCGCTGCCGCCGCCGTTGCCGAAGAAGCCGCCGTCACCGCCGCTGCCCGAACGCGAGCCGCTGCTGCCGCCCACGCCCGCCGCCAGGCCGCCGGCGCTGCCGCCACCGGCCAGCGCGCCGCCGCCCTTGCCGGAGCCGGACAGGCTGGCACCGAGCGCATCGCCGCCGGAGCCCTTGGCGCCGCCGCCGCTGCCGCCACGGCCGGCGCTGGCGCTGAGCGCGTCGCCGCCATAGCCCTTGGCACCGCCGCCGTCGCCGCCGTAGCCCTTGGCATCGCCACCGCTGCCGCCACGGCCGGCGAACGCGCTGCCGGCCGAGGCATAGCCCGCGGTAGCGCTGCCGTTGGTGGCCGAGCCGCCGCTGCCGCCGGCGCCGCCGTTGCCGCTGTTGCCGCCATTGCCGCCCGAGCCGCCCTGGCCGGTCCCGCCATAGCCGGTGCCGCCCTTGCCGCCCCAGCCGCCGTTGGCGTTGCCGTTGTTGGTGGCGATATTGCCGATGCCGTGGACCACCACACCCGTGACCGCGCCCGACAGCTTGCTCACCGCGATGGCCTTGCTGCTGTTGAACGAGTTGGTGAAGTTGGCGGTGGCGGTGCTGCCGTTGTTGGCGCCGGCGTTGCCGTAGCCTTCATCGAAAGTCACCTTGCCCTTGTTGTCGGCGTTGGTCTTGGTGGTGGTTCTGGTGGAGGTCTTGGTGGAAGCGAAGCTCGAGGTCTTGCTCGACGTGCTGTTGTCCTGCCAGGCGGAGGAGTTTTCGTTTGCCAGAGCGCCGCCGCCGGATTGCGTGGAGTTCGCAGTGGCCGTCTGCGTGTTGTCGCCGTTCCACTTGACGTCATTGTTGTTCGTCGGGTTGGCCATGGCCTGACCGCCGGCCCCAAGGGCTAAGGCAATCGCCGACGCAAGTAAGGTCTTTTTCATACAAAGCTCCCAGGAGGATTTCACAGCGGCTCGGCCTCTGGCCGGCGCTCGGGGAGAACGGCGGCCGGAGGTGCGGGTCCGGCTTCACGGCCAAACCAGCCTCCCGTTCCGCATAATCAGTGCCAGCGGCCGGCGGCCGCGCTGTAATCCCTTGAAATACAAGGGCTGCGAAGTGCCCGGCGCGGGGCGGGAACCCGTGCCGCGCGGCTTGCGCGCGCGCGGCCGCCATGCGGCGCACGCGACATGTCACACAGTTGTGACAGCGCGCACCGAACGTCACCGCGCATGGGTCTCCCGGGCGCCGGAACAAGCGCTGCCTGTCAGGGGTCCGGAGGCGGCTCCTAAGGAAAACCCTTGGCGGCCGCCGCTGTATCGGACGTGAAACAGGCCCCGTGGCCGGTGCACTGGTCGCCGCATGAGGGGCGGCGCGGGCGGGACCGCGTGGGGCACCGCAGCAATCGCGCGGCCGGCCCGGGGGGGGCGCGGGACGCAAACATTCGCCGGCGCGATTGCGGCGCACGCGGCATATGCGCGGCGCGCGCGCAACGATTGCCGCCGCCCGGTGCGCGGAATGCGGCACAAGCGCCGACATAACTAGGCTCTATGTCTGATTTAAAGTACATTAGGACTATTCAAGACTTGTTACCCATACGCAAGGGAAACCATGAGTGAAGCCGTCGTTCCCCTGTATCACCAGATTTACGTGGTACTACGCCAACAGATCGTGGAAGGCCGCTTCGGCCAGGGCCCGCTGCCGGGCGAGATCGACCTCGCCAAGCAGTTCCACGCGTCGCGCGTCACCATGCGCCGGGTCTTCGACCGGCTGGTGCAGGAGGGACTGGTGCGCCGTCACCGCGGCCTGGGTACCTTCGTCAACCCGCACCCGATCAAGCCCGTCACCGTGGGCGACCGGCCCGGCAGCCTGCTCGACAACATCATCGACATGGGGCAGAAGACCTCGGTCAAGGTGATCTCGATCGACGACGTGCACGCCACGCCGGAAGTGGCCGAAGCGCTCGGGCTGCAGGCCGGCGACCCGGTGGTCAAGGTGGTGCGCGTGCGCCACTACGGCGGCCGCCCGCTGTCGCACATCACCACCTACCTGCCGGGCGAGCTGGGCCGCGGCCTGACCCGCAAGGACCTCGAGACCACGCCGATGCTGCGCCTGCTGCAAGGCGCGGGCGTGCAGCTGGGGCGCGCCAGCCAGACGCTGTCGGCGCGGCTGGCCGACGTGGTGGTGGCGCCGCTGCTGGACGTGCCCGTGGGCGGCGCGCTGCTGGCGGTGCGCCGCGTGGTGCTGGACAAGGCCGGCCGCCCGGTGCAGTTCCTGCTGGGCCAGTACCGCCCCGACCGCTACGAATACCGCATGGAGCTGTCCCCCGCGGGCGGCGACAGCGCCAACGTCTGGGTGGAAAGCGAAGCGCGCACGGGGCTGCGCGAATAGGCCGGGACAAGCGATACTGCGCGCTCCCGAACTCTTCCTGAAGGAATTCGCGATGCCAGTTCACTTCACGGCCCGATCACCGCTGCCGCGCCGCCGGCCTTCCGCGCGGTCTGCACCAGCCGCACGAGCCGCACGGCTTTCGCGCCGCCGCGCGCTGGCCGCGCTGCTGGGCGCCGCCGCCGGCCTCGCGCTGGCGGTGCCGGCGCAGGCGGCGCAGATCGCCGGCGGCAAGCCCATCCGCATCCTGGTCGGCGCGCCGGCCGGCGGTACCACCGACACGCTGGCGCGCACCATCGCGCAGGAGATGGCGCGCGAGCTGGACCAGGGCGTGGTGGTGGAGAACCGGCCCGGCGCGGGCGGCAACATCGCCGCCGACCTGGTGGCCAAAAGCGCGCCGGACGGCACCACCTTGCTGATGAGCTTCACCAGCCACACCATCAACGCCACGCTCTACAAGAAACTGCCGTTCGACCCGATCGAGGACTTCACCCCGATCACGCTGGTCGCCAGCGTGCCGAGCGTGCTGGTGGCCACGCCCGGCCTGCCCGCCAGCAACATCCCCGAGCTGATCCGGCTGGCCAGGAGCCAGCCCGGCAAGCTGAACTTCGCCATCGGCTCGGTGGGCTCGTCGGTGCACCTGGCCGGCGACATGTTCAAGATGATGACCGGCACCTACATCGTCAACATTCCCTACAAGGGCACCGCGCCGGCCATGACCGACCTGCTCGCCGGCCAGGTGGACCTGATGTTCGCCAGCACGCTCAACGTGCTGCCCCACGTCAGGAGCGGCAAGCTCAAGGTGCTGGGCGTGACCAGCCCGGCGCCGCTGCCGCAGTTCCCCGGCGTGGCGCCGATCGGCAACACCGTCAAGGGCTTCGAGTCGAGCGCCTGGTTCGGCCTGTTCGGCCCGGCCGGGCTGCCGCCCGACGTCCTGCAGGCGCTCTACCAGGCCGCCCGCAAGGGCCTGGACACGCCCGCGGTGCGCAAGCGCATGGAGATGGATGGCGCCCAGCCGGTCGGCAGCACGCCGCAGGCATTCGCCGCCTTCGTGCGTGAGGACGTCAGGCGCTGGGCCAAGGTGGTCAAATACTCGGGAGCCACGCCCGAATGATGCCGCTCGCCGCGCCCGCCCCCGCGCCGGCCAAGCCGACCCCGCCGGCCTTGCCGGCCACCCTGGCCCAGAAACTGGTGGCGCGCGCCGCCGGGCTGGAGACGGTCACGCCGGGCACGGTGGTGACCTGCAAGGTGGACCTAGCCATGTCGCACGACTCCAGCGGCCCGCGCCGCGTGGCGCCGCTGCTGCGCGAGCTGGGCGCCACGGTGTGGGACCCGGAGCGCTACGTGGTGGTGACGGATCACTACGTGCCCGCCGCCGACCCCGAGGCCGAGGCGATCGTGCGCTTCACGCGCGACTGGGTGCGCGAGGCGCGCCTGCCCCACTTCATCGACGGCAAGGGCATCTGCCATGTGGTGCTGCCCGAGCACGGCCACGTGCTGCCCGGGCGCTTCATCGTCGGCGGCGACAGCCACAGCCCCACCGGCGGCGCCTTCGGCGCCTACATGTTCGGCATCGGCGCCACCGAGATGGCGGGCGTGCTGGCCACCGGCGAGATCTGGCTGCGCGTGCCGCACACCATCCGCCTACAGTGGGACGGCACGCTCGGCGCGGGCGTGTGCGCCAAGGACATGATGCTGTTCCTGTGCGGCCGGCTGGGCCTGGGCGGCGGGCGCTACGAGGCCGTCGAGTTCGCCGGCCGGGCGGTGGCCGCGCTGCCCATGCAGGAACGCATGACGCTGTCCAACATGAGCGCCGAGCTGGGCGCGCAGACCGGCCTGATCGCGCCGGACGCCACCACCCTCGCGTGGCTGGCCGAGGCCGGCGTGCCGGCCGCCACGCTGGACGCCATCGCGCCGGAGCACTGGCGCACCGACCCCGGCGCCGCGCTGCTGGAGAGCCTGTGCTTCGATGCCGCCGCGCTGGCGCCGCAGGTGGCCGCGCCCCACTCGCCGGCCAATACCGGCCCGGTGGGCGACGCGGCGGGCCAGCCCGTGGACATCGCCTACCTGGGCGCCTGCACCGGCGCCAAGCTGGAAGACCTGCGCATGGCCGCGAGCGTGCTGCGCGGGCGCCGCGTGGCGCCGGGCGTGAGCCTGCAACTGGCGCCGGCCTCGCTGCGCGACCAGCAGCAGGCCGAGCGCGAAGGCACGCTGGCGGTCCTGCTGGATGCCGGCGCGCACCTGCTGCCCAATGCCTGCAACGCCTGCGCCGGCTACGGCGCCTCGCGCTTCCCGGCCGGCAGCCGCGCCATCGCCTCGACCGCGCGCAACTTCGCCGGACGCATGGGCGACAGCGGCAGCGCGGTGTGGCTGGCGTCGCCGCTGACCGTGGCGGCCAGCGCCGTGGCCGGCCGCATCACCGACCCGCGCGAGATGCTGGCATGAGCCCGGTTCCTCCCGCCCCCGTCCCCGTTGCAGCCCCCGGCGCGCCGCCGCACGGCGGCCGCATCTGGCGCTTCGGCGACCACGTCGACACCGACCAGATGGCGCCGGGCGCCCACATGAAGGGCGGCATCGAGGAGATCGCGCGCCATTGCCTGGCCGGGCTGCGCCCGGAGTTTCCCGCCGCCGTGCGAACGGGCGACGTGGTGGTGGCCGGGCACAACTTCGGCGTCGGCTCGTCGCGCGAGCAGGCGCCGCAGGCCCTGCTCCAGCTCGGCGTGGCCGCGGTGATCGCGCCCTCGTTCGCCGGGCTGTTCTATCGCAACGCCATCAACCTCGGCCTGCCGGTGCTGACCTGCGCCGATACCGCGCGCCTGGCCGACGGCGCGCGCGCGCAGCTCGACCTCGACCTTCCCGCGCTGTGGCTGGCCGACGGCAGCCCGGTCGCCTGCGATGCGATTCCCGCGTTCCTGCGCGCGCTGCTGCGGGCCGGCGGGCTGGTGCCGCACCTGAAGGCCCGGCTGGCGGCGCAGCCGCGCTAGGCGCCGGCGGTCATCGCCAGGCCAACGCCGAAACATTGCCGCACCGGCATCACGCGGGCCGCCCACACGCGCTCTGGCGCAGCAGCGCCACGACCTCCTCGTCGGTGGTCTGGCGGAAATCCAGGTAAAACGCGCCCACCGCGCCGAAGCTGGCCGGCACGTTGAGGCAGACCACCTCGTCGGCCGCCGCGCGCAGGCTGGCCAGCCCGTCCGCGGAGGCCACCGGCGCCGCCGCCACCACGGTGCGCGCGCCGGCGCCGCGCACGCCCTCGAGCGCGGCGCGCATGGTGGCGCCGGTCGCCACGCCGTCGTCCACCACGATCACGGTGCGCCCGGCCACGGCCGGCACCGGCGCGCCGCCGCGATAGCGCTGCTGGCGCCGCGCGATCTCGTCGAGCTGGCGGCCGCGCTCGGCGTCGAAGGCGCCGCTGTCGAGCGCGCGCCGGGTCCAGGGGTCGTCGTTGGCGACGGTGTGCGGCGCGCCGCCGGCGGCGTCGCCCTCCACCACCGCGCCGAGTGCCAGCTCGGGATAACCGGGCGCGCCGATCTTGCGCACCAGCAGGATGTCGAGCCGGCCTTCGAGCAGGCGCGCCACCTCGAACGCGACCGGCACGCCGCCGCGCGGCAGCGCCAGCACCAGCGGCGCCTCGCCCAGCGCCGCGGCGCCGTAGCCGAGGCCGGCCAGGTGGCGGCCAAGATAGATCCCGGCCTCGCGGCGATCGGCAAAGCACGGCGGCAACGGCATCGGGCGGGACATGGCCTGACCTCCGGGTTCAGTGGCGCGGTGAGCAAGAGAGCGCGGGGACAAGGCCAAATATAGGCGGATCGGGCGCGCGAATGAAGGCGGGCCTGCATGCGTTTTTTCTCGCGCCGCGCGGGGCCGGGGCAGGCGGCGGCACGGCGCGGGTGGCGCGGACGATGCGGGTGATGCGCACGGCGCGCAGCGCGCGCGATTGAATGCGATTCAGCAACAGTGTGTTTTGCCGCGCCTGGATTTTCTTTCGGCGGGATTTGGCTAACATGGCCGGTACCGATGGCAGCCACCACCCGCGCTGCCGTCTCCACGGCGCGCCATCCCTCGATCAGGGCGGCGCGCAGAGGCATGGCGGCCTGCCGGTCTTGCGGCCGGTGTCATGCGAACCCACTGCGAGAAACACCATGAGCACGCATCACAAACCCGCGCACGACCCCCAACGCACCGACGGCGCCGCGACCGACGCGAACGGCCTGGGCCTCGACATCCCCTTCGGCTCGCTCGAATCCGCCGCGCTGGCCGAGCTGCCGTACACCTTCCGCCCCGTGGGCACCTGCACGCGCTACTACAACGAGTGCTTCAGCTAAGCCAGGCGGCCCGCGCACGAACCGCGACGCCGCCTGCGCGCGCCTGCCCCCGGCAGGCACGCGCAGGCGGCGTCCTGCTTTGTTCGCGCGGCATGGCCGGCGTCGCGGCGGGGGGGCGGAGGGAAAGCGGGAGAGGAATGAAAAGAGCGCCTCGCGTGTCGTCACGAGGCGCTGGCCGGCAAGGGGATCCCGGCAGGGAGTCGTATAGCCCGACGGGGAAGCAAGGCTATGGCTTCGATTCTATATCATTTTTTTCACTTTTGAATAGGGTGTCCATTTCATATTTACGCACCGAGCGGCACTTCGCGGGCCGGATCGTGCGGCTTGTGGACACGCCATGAGGACGGCGCCGGCGGCGCCGGCTCGAGCCGCGCGGGCAGCCATTCGCGCAGCGCGGCCGCCGTCATCGGACGGGCGAAAAGATAGCCCTGGCCGAGGCGCACGCCCTTGGCCGCCAGCAGCGCGCGCTGCGGCTCGGACTCGATGCCTTCGGCCACCACGGCGAGATCCAGCGCGTAGGCAAAGCTCAGCGTGGCGTCGACGATCTGGCCGCTGACCTTGTCGCCGGGCTCGGCCTGCACGAACAGGCGGTCGAGCTTGAGGAAATCCACCTCGAAGCGCTTGAAGTACGCCAGGCCGCAGTAGCCGGTGCCGAAGTCGTCCACGGCCAGCTTGATGCCGCGCGCCTTGGCGCGCTGGATCGCGCTGCGCTGGGGCTCGGCCAGCGAGACCGCGTCGCGCTCGGTGATCTCCAGCACCGGCGTGACGTTGGCCTGCAGCAGCGCGAACAGCGCGGAATCGTCGGCCCAGAAGCCGGCGTCGTCGAAGTGCTCGGCGGTGATGTTGAAGGCGATGTGGAACGCGGGCACCGGCGCCAGCGCGGCGAAGTCGCGCAGCACCTGCGGGATCAGGCACAGCGTCAGCGCCACCGCCAGGCGCTGGCGCTCGATCGCCGGGATGAACGCATCCGGCTCGAGCAGGCCGCGCCGCGGATGCTGCCAGCGCGCCAGCACTTCCACGCCCGTGCACAAGCCGCTTTCGAGATCGACCAGCGGCTGGTAGTACGGCACGAACTCGCCCTGGCGCAGCCCGCGCCGCAGCTCGGCCGCGAACGAGCGGCGCGCGGCGCGCCGCGACTGCCATGCGCACGCCGCCAGCGCGGCCAGCAGGGCCGCCAGCGGCGGCAGCAGCAGGTACTTGAGGCCTTCGTGGAAGATCATGCTGCGCGGCGCGCCGGCGACGACGGCGATCGGATGCCCGGCAAGCTGGCGCACGTCGACGATGCCGTCGCCGCCTTGCCACACGGTGTCGCGCGGCACCAGCGCGGGCACGCCGGCGGCCTCGCCGTGGCCGGGCGCCTCGTCCGCCCCGGCCGCCTTGCTGGCGCCCAGCATGAAGCGCGTGCCGGCGACCTCGATGCCGATGTCGGCGAAGCCCAGCCGGCCGGCCGACTGCACCATGTCGGCGAGGTAGCGCCCGTCCACCCACACCAGCACGCCCTGGCCCGGCGCGGTCCCGGAGAACACCGCCAGCGCGGTGCCCTTGCCGGGGCCGGCCGCGGCGAGCCGGTACTGCAGTCCCGGGCGCCACGGCAGCAGCTCGTCCAGCGGCAGCGCCATCTCGCCGCGCACGGCCGAGCAGTAGCGCATGCCGCGCGCCACCAGCTCCACGTCGAGCACGTAGGCGGTGTAGGCGCCCTGCTCGCGCAACTGGCGCGCCACGCCGCGGCACGGCACGCCGGCCAGCGCGTGGTCCTGGTGGGCAATGCCGAGCGTGTCGGCCAGCGCCAGCTCGAGGTTGTCGCGCAGCGCCGTGGCGGTCCGCTCCACCCGCGCGCGCGCGTCGTGCGCGGCCAGCAGCACGACCAGCCACAGCGCCAGGCAGCCCGCGGCCAACGCCGCCACCCATGCCGACGCCGGCGGCCGCGCGCCCTGGCCCGGCACCACCCGCAAGCAGCGCATCATGCCGCCGCCGCCGGCAGGCTGAGCGTGATCACGGTGCCCTTGCCGATCTCGCTGCTCAGCGCGATCTGTCCCTGATGCACCGCCACGATCTCGCGCACGATCGCCAGCCCGAGGCCGTTGCCCTTGGCATTGCCGCGGCGGTTGGCCCGGTAAAAGTTGTCGAACGCCATGCCTGCTTCTTCCTTCGTCATGCCGATACCCCGGTCTTCCACCCGCACCGACACCTTGTCGGGCTCCTGCTGCGGCGTCCACACGGTCACGATGACCTCGTCCTTGCCGTCAGAATACTTAAGCGCGTTCTCCACCAGATTGCGCACCGCCTGCGTCAGTTGCACGCGGTCTCCGAGCACGCACAGCGGCGCCTGCGGCGCGCTCACGCGCACCCGCCCGTGCTCGGCGAAATCGCCCGCCACGACATCGCGCACCAGCGCCGCCATGTCCACGCGCTGGCGCTCGAGCGCGCCGCTGCTGCGCGCCTCGATGCGGGCCAGGTCGAGCATGTCGGAGAGCAGGTCGTTGAGCTGGCGCGCGCGCGCGTGGATGGCGTGGTAGATGCCGCGGCGGCGCTCGGGTGGCACCACGTCCGCGCCGAGCAGCTCGGCGTAGCCGGCGATGCCCGCCACGGGCGCCTTGAGCTCGTGCGCGGCGGCCGAGACGAAATGCGACTTCATGCGGTCGTGGCGCAGCTGCGAGGTGATGTCGCGCAGCACCAGCACCAGCCCGCCGCCGCCGCCGCCGGCATGCACGATGCGCACCTCGTAGGCCGGCGACACCGCCATGTCGAACTCGATGATGCCGGCGAACTCGGCGCCCGCCTGCGCGCGGTCCAGCTCGGCCAGCAGTTGCTCGGCGCGGCAGGCCTGGCGCGCCGGCTGGCGGCCGCGGTAGAGCCAGTGGACGAACTCGCGCTGGGTGGCGCCGCGCAGCCGCTGCAGCGACACGCCGAGCAGCTCGCACAGCGCGGTGTTGGTCTCGTCGATCACGCGGTCGGCGCCGAACACGGCCACGCCGTCCGGCATGGCGAGAAACAGGCCGCGCAGGTGCTGCTTCTTCTCGGCGAGGATGTCGCGCACCACGCGCTCGCGGTCGGCCAGCGCGGCCAGCGCGCGCAGCGCCGCGAGCTGGCGCACCTGGAAGAACAGCACCAGCACCGTGACCAGCGCGGCGATGCCGAACGCGGCGCACAGACGGTCGTGGTAGCTGGCCATCGCCGCGCGGCGGCTCACGCCGACCAGCAGCGCGAGGTCGTAGCCCGGCAGGCGCCGGATGGCGTAGATGCGCTCGGCGCCGTCGGGCGTGCCGGCGGCCACGCGGTCGCGCACGCCGCCCGCGCCGATGCTCGTGACCTGGCTCTCGCCGGTGGCGGCCAGCGCCCGGCGCAGCGCCGAGCCGGGCATCAGCACCTGGCCCGGCTGCCGGCCCTGCTCGCTCCAGCGCGCGCGCACCACGTAGTCGTCGGTGCCGGCCAGCAGCACCGCGCCGGACGCGCCCAGCCCGGCGCGCGCGTAGGCCTGCGACAGGTAGCCCGGATCGAGCGACACCACCACCACGCCGAGAAAGCGGCCCGTGGCCCGGGACACGATGCCCTTGGAAAGCTGGATCGACCACGGGCCGCCGATGCGCCCGGGCAGCGGCACGCCCACGTAGAGCGCGGGCGGCAAGCGTTGGCGGTGCAGGTCGAAGAGTTGGGGGTCGCCCGGGTCGGGCGGCGCGAGACTCGCGCTGGTCGAGGCCCGCAGGGTACCGGCGCGGTCGAACACGGAGACTTCGCTGAAGGGCTCGATCACGAGGGTGCCGCTGCGCGCCCAATGCGCCAGCGGCGGCGCGCGGCCGCGTTCGGCCACGGTGCCGCCGATCAGGGAGGCGACGTGATCGGCCTCGGCCAGGGTGCGCTCGGCCTGTTCGCCCAGCATGGCGGCCACGCGCGCCAGGCTGGCATGGACATGGCGCATCTCGGTGGCGCGGTCCCACAGCGCCCAGGCGCCCAGCGCGGCCCAGATGCCGACGACGATGACCACACCTGACCAGAACGGATGTCGCGCGGAACGATGCGGGCTTGCCAGTGCCTGTCGGTAGATTTCCAGGCTCATGGGAAAGCTACCAAAAAACCAGAATATTGTTCGTCACAGCCGTGAATCCCAGCCTTCGATACGCGCGTGCGCCGGATAACCGGAACCGGCTCGCGCCACTCCTATGACCCTGCGCACCTATCCGCGCGCGGCTGCGGTCCGTGCGCTCCCCCGGTGCCGCTGCCCTTGGGCGTTCCGGGCAGTCTCTCCTTGTGGCAAAGCTTCACAGTATGATCCATCGGGCGGCACCGGCAAGCCGGCCCGGGCCCGCGGGAGAGGCCGCGCGGCACTGCCGGCCCCGGTGCTGCGCGCGCCATTTCCTCCGGTCTCATTTAGCGATGCCTTATCATCGTTGCGCGCTTTTCTGGCATTAAGTTGCGTTTTGGCCGCTTTCCGAAGAATAATGAAAAAAATACGATATGCAACGCCGCACATTCGCCCCGTGCACGCTGCGGCAGTTGAAGAGGCTCTATGACCGATCTGCGCTTTTATTCCACCAAGACCGCGGCCGAGATGCTTGGCGTCTCCCTGCGCACGGTCCAGCTGTGGGTCGAGAACGGCCGGCTGCCCGCGTGGAAGACCGACGGCGGGCATCGCCGGATCCCGGCCGACGCGGTGGACCGCATGGTGGCAGAGCAGCGCCACCAGTCCGCGCCCGCGCGCAGGGCACCGGCGCCGCCCGCCAGGCCGTTTCGCGTGCTGTTGGTGGAAGACGACGAACATCTGCTGCAGATCTACCGCATGGCGCTCGAGACGCTCGATCCGCCGGTCGAGATCCTCGAAGCCACCAACGGCTACGACGGCCTGCTGCTGATCGGCAGCAGCAAGCCCGACCTGGTCGTGCTGGACCTGATCATGCCCGGCATCGACGGCTTCCGCCTGTGCCGCACCATCGACGCGCAGCAGGAATTCGCCGCCACCCGCATCGCGGTGGTCACGTCGCTGGACAAGCACGCGATCGCCGACCGCGGGGGCGTCCCGCCCCATATCCGCGTGTTCTCGAAACCGATCCCGATGTCGGTGTTGCAGTCGCTGGTGGTGACCTTGCAGGTCAGCCCGGGCACGCCCGCCTAGACCCCGGCGCGCCGGCGGAAATCAGCGCGGGTATTGTATATCATTTTTTTCATCTAGCCGCCAGCACGCATTTTCATATTTACGCAATTGGTCCAGCGCCCGGGCGCTGCCGCCCGCCTGCGCGGCGCACCTCCGTGGTGTCCCCCGAGATGTCCTCCGCAGCGTCCCCCGCAGCGCCTGCGGCGCGCAGCGTACCCGTTTCTGCGGGCAGCGAAAACCCGGTTGCGTACCCGTTTCTGCGTGATCGCGGCGGCCGTGCCGGCAGGCCGCCAGCCCCCCCCGAAAAGCCGACGCGCGAGCGGTTTCACGCGCGCGCCAGCCTCCCTGGGCCGGTCGGGGCAGTCGGATTGCGCGAAAAAACGCACCCCGATCCCGTTCCCGGCACCGGAGTGCGTACCCGTTTCTGCGGAGATTTTCTTGCGAAATCCCCGCGGGCGTACCCGTTTCTGCGCGATGCGCCGCCGGATGCCCGGCGGGCTTCAGTAGGTCTTGTAAGGCAGGAACTTGCCCGACATCTCGATGCGCACGCGGTCGCCGTTGGGGTCGGGCTCGCGCCGCAGGTCCATGCGGAAGTCGATCGCGCTCATGATGCCGTCGCCGAACTCCTCGTGGATCAGCGCCTTGAAGGTGGTGCCGTATACGCTGACGAGCTCGTAGAAGCGGTAGATCAGGGGATCGGTTGGCACCGCCGTGGGCAGCGAACCCTTGTACGGCACCTCGCGCAGCCAGGGCCCGGCCTCGGGCGGCAGGCCGAAGATCTCCATCACCGCCTGCGCGCCCGGCGCGTCGAAGGCCATCTGGCCGAGGCAGGCCGCGGTCGTCCACTCCTTGCTCTTGCCGACCTTGGCGGCCACGTCGGCCCAGCGGATGCCCTTTGTCACCTTGGCTTCGATGATCAGGTCGGTTACGTCGCTACGGTTCATTTCACTGGCCTCCTGTCGGCGGTTGGGATGAGGTCAGGGCAGCCCGCCCGGCCCGGCGCTGGCGGCAATGCGCGCGCTGTCGTAGCGCGCGATCGCGACGAACGTGGTGGCGCCCGGCACCAGGGCCTGCAGCGCGAGTACGACGACGAGGATGGGCATGGCGTTCTCCCGTGACGAAGCGCACCGCGCAAGGTTCATGCCACTGGCCGACGTGGCGTGCGCGGCGCCGGCGCACTGCCGCGGGGATCGCCGGCGGCCGTGCGCACCCGCCGCCGGCCGCCGCGCCCCCAAGCAGTGCAGCGCCGCCGCGCGCGCTGGCGGACACGCGGCGGCAGGCCCGGAACGCGCCGCCCGCACGCGCAAAACCTTGCGCGAATTATTTCCGATGTAACGCCACATTACGCCTGCGCGGGACTTCGCGCCGGCGCGGCGGGTGCCGCGCGAGGTACGCGGCGCGGGCCGCGCGCCCAATGCCGGCAAGGCCTGGCGAGCCGCCGCGGGACTCGCGCGAAAGCGCCGCGCGCGCCCCGCGCGGGCCCGCGCAAATGTGAACACCCCTTACAAGTGCAAGCACACCGGCGCCATGCCGCTGGCTACAGTGAAGCCGTGTTCAACCCCACGCCAGTCACGGAGCCCCCGACATGAAACGCGCCATCGCCCTCGTCGTCCTGCTTTCCACCACGGCCGCGCTGCTGTCCGCCTGCATCGTGGTGCCGCCGCGCGGCGGCCCGCCGCCCTACCGCTACCACGACCGCTACTGAGCGCCGCGCGGCCGGCACCGCCGCAGCCGTACCACCCGCACCATACGCACCATACGCACCAACCGCATCACTGGGAGCCGAATCATGAAACGCCAATTGCTGCTCGCCCTCACCACCATCGCCGCCGGCGCCGCGCTTGGCATCATCTCGCCGGCGCAGGCGCAGGCCTATCCGCCGGGCTACCACGGCGGGCCGGCCTACGTGCGCCCGGCCCCGCCGCCGCCGCGCTACGAGCCGCGCCCGGGCGCGCGTCCCGGCCAGGCCTGGGTGCCCGGCCACTGGGTCGCCGCCGGCAACCGCTACGACTGGCGCGGCGGCTACTGGACCCGCGCCCGCGCGGGCCAGCGCTACGTGCCCGAGCGCTGGGTGCAGGGGCCGCGCGGCTGGACCATGCGGCCCGGCTACTGGGCGCGCTGACGCGCGCGCCGCATATCGTCGCAATATCCGTCGCGGTATCCGTCGCAGTACCTTCGCAACGAACGTCCCCGCCCCGGCGGGGACGTTGCTTTCGGGGCCCCCGCCCCTGTGTGTGCTAGCCAACAGTCCCCGTCCGGGGCGCGGCATACAGTCTGCTCACTACCCGCCACCCGGCCCGCCGCGCGCGCCGGACTTCGTGTTGCGTGAAGGAGCGTGCCATGCCTGACGACAACCGGATCGTGCCTGTCATCCTGTGTGGCGGCGCCGGCTCGCGCCTGTGGCCGCTGTCGCGCGACGGCCATCCCAAGCAGTTCCTGCGCCTGCTCGGGCGCGACTCGCTGCTGCAGGACACGCTGCTGCGCGTGCGCGAGATTCCCGGCGCGCAGTGCCCCATCCTGGTCAGCAACGAGGCGCACCGCTTCGTGGTGGCCGAGCAGGCGCGCGAGGCCGGCTGCGAGCTGGGCGCCATCATGCTCGAGCCGCACCCGCGCAATACCGCGCCGGCCGCGGCCGTGGCCGCGCTGCACGCGCGCACGGGCGGCGCCGACCCGGTGCTGCTGGTGCTGCCCTCGGACCACCTGATCCACGACCGCGCCGCGTTCGCGCGCACCGTGTGCGAGGCCGGCGCGGTGGCCGCCACCGGCGTGGTGGTCACGCTCGGCGTGGCGCCCACCTTTCCCGCCACCGGCTACGGCTACATCAAGGCCGTGCCCAGCAACGCCGCCGCGCTGATGGCGGTCACGCGCTTCGTCGAGAAGCCTTCGCTGGACGTCGCCACGGCCTACCTGCAGGAAGGCAACTGCTTCTGGAACAGCGGCATCTTCCTGTTCCGCGCCTCGACCTATCTCGCCGCGCTCGAGCAGTTCGCGCCGGACATCCTGCTGGCCGCGCAGGAGGCGATGGTGCGCGGCCAGCGCGACCTCGACTTCTTCCGGCTCGACGCCGAATCGTTCGCCGCCTGCCGCGCGGACTCGATCGACTACGCCGTGATGGAGCACCTGCGCGACGCGCAGATGGCGCCGCTGGCGTCCGACTGGAGCGACGTCGGCTCGTGGGACGCGGTGTGGCAGGCCGCGGACAAGACCGCCGACGGCAACGTAGCGATCGGCGACGTGGTCACGCACCGCGCGCAGGGCTGCCTGGTGCATGCCTCGCACCGGCTGGTGGCGGTGGCCGGGCTGGACGACGTGATGGTGGTGGAGACGCCCGACGTGGTGCTGGTGGTGCACAAGAACCACTGCCAGGACGTCAAGCAGCTGGTGGAGCTGGTGCGCGGCCAGGGCCGCCCCGAGGCCACCCGGCACCGGCAGGTGTACCGGCCGTGGGGCTCGTACGACGCGGTGGACCACGGCGCGCGCTACCAGGTCAAGCGCATCTCGGTCAAACCCGGCGCCAAGCTCTCGCTGCAGATGCACCACCACCGCGCCGAGCACTGGGTGGTGGTGTCGGGCACCGCGCGCGTGCGGCGCGGCGACGTCGAATACCTGCTGACCGAGGACCAGTCCACCTACATCCCGATCGGCGAGACCCACAGCCTCGAAAACCCCGGCCGCATCCCGCTCGAACTGATCGAGATCCAGTCCGGCTCCTACCTCGGCGAAGACGACATCATCCGCATGGCAGACATCTATGGGCGCACATGAACTCGATCCCCTCGGCCGGCTCGCGGCGCGCGAAGCGCTGCCCGAGCCCGGCACCGACGCCGGCACGCCGCCGCGCGCGCGGCGCGCGCTGATCACCGGCATCACCGGCCAGGATGGCGCCTACCTGTGCGAACTGCTGCTCGCCAAGGGCTACGAGGTGCACGGCGTCAAGCGCCGCAGTTCGCTGTTCAACACCGAGCGCATCGACCACCTGTACCAGGACCCGCAGGCGCCCGGGCGCAGCCTGATCCTGCACCACGGCGACATGACCGACACCGCCAGCCTGGTGCGCGTGGTGCAGCAGTCGCAGCCCGACGAGATCTACAACCTGGCCGCGCAAAGCCACGTGCAGGTGTCGTTCGAGGAGCCGGAGTACACCGCCAACACCGATGCGCTGGGCACGCTGCGCCTGCTCGAGGCGGTGCGCATCCTCGGCATGGAAAAGCACGCGCGCTTCTACCAGGCCTCCACCTCCGAGCTGTACGGGCTGGTGCAGGAGACCCCGCAGCGCGAGACCACGCCGTTCTATCCGCGCAGCCCCTACGCCGCGGCCAAGCTCTACGCCTACTGGATCACGGTGAATTACCGCGAGGCCTACGGCATGTACGCCTGCAACGGCATCCTGTTCAATCACGAAAGCCCCGAGCGCGGCGAGACCTTCGTCACGCGCAAGATCACGCGCGCGGTGGCACGCATCGCGCTGGGGCTGCAGGACACGCTGTACCTGGGCAACCTGTCGGCGCTGCGCGACTGGGGCCACGCGCGCGACTACGTGGAAATGCAGTGGCTGATGCTGCAGCAGGACCAGCCCGAGGACTACGTGATCGCCAGCGGCGAGCAGCACAGCGTGCGCGAGTTCGTGCAGTGCGCGGCGGCCGAGCTGGGCATCGCGGTGCGCTTCGAGGGCGAGGGCGAGGCGGAGACCGGCGTGGTGGCCGCCATCGACCGCCACGCGGCGCCGGTGGCGGCGCGCTGCAAGGTCGGCGACGTGATCGTGCGCGTGGACCCGCGCTATTTCCGCCCGACCGAAGTGCAGACCCTGCTGGGCGACGCCGGCAAGGCGCGCGAGCGGCTCGGCTGGGCGCCGCGCACGCGCTTCGCCGAGCTGGTGCGCGAGATGGTGCAGGCCGACTTCGCCGCCGCGCGCCGCGACGCCTTCGTCAAGCTGGCCGGCTTCCGGGCCTACGACCATCATGAGTGAGCGCGCCGCGCGGCCACCGCGCGTCTTCGTCGCGGGCCACCGCGGCATGGCCGGCTCGGCCATCGTGCGCGCGCTGCAGGCGCGCGCCGAGGCCGAGACCGTCACGCGCGCGCATGCCGAGCTCGACCTGACCGACCAGCAGCAGGTGCGCGCGTTCTTCGCCGCCGAGGCGCTCGACGAGGTCTACCTCGCGGCCGCGCGCGTGGGCGGCATCCACGCCAACCACACCTATCCGGCCGAGTTCATCCAGCAGAACCTGATGATCGCGGCCAACGTCATCCACGAGGCCTGGCGCGCGGGCGTGACACGCCTGCTGTTCCTCGGCTCGAGCTGCATCTACCCGAAGTTCGCACCGCAGCCGATCGGCGAGGCCGCGCTGCTGACCGGGCCGCTGGAGCCCACCAACGCGCCCTACGCGCTGGCCAAGATCGCCGGCATCGCGCTGTGCGAGAGCTACAACCGCCAGTACGGCACCGACTACCGCTGCGTGATGCCGACCAACCTGTACGGCCCCGGCGACAACTACCACCCCGACAACAGCCACGTCATCCCGGGCCTGCTGCGGCGCTTCCACGAAGCCGGCATGGCGCACGCCGAGCACGTGCCGGTGTGGGGCAGCGGCGCGCCGCTGCGCGAATTTCTCTATGCCGACGATCTCGCCGCGGCCTGCCTGCACGTGATGGCGCTGCCGCGCGAGGTGTACCGCCGCACCGCGCCGGCCGGCTTCCTCAACGTGGGCAGCAGCGAGGAGGTCAGCATCCGCGAGCTGGCCACGCTGGTGGCGCAGACCGTGAGCTTTCGCGGCGGCATCGTCTTCGACCACCGCAAGCCCGACGGCACGCCGCGCAAGCGGCTGGACTGCGCGGCGCTCGCCGCCACCGGCTGGCAGCCGGCGGTGGCGCTGCGCGACGGCCTGCGGCTGGCGTACCTGGATGCATTGCAGAGCGGGAGGCTGCCGCACGGCACCGCGCCCGCACAACGTGTGGAGGCCTGACATGAAGCCGCTGTTCCGCAACCCCGACAAGCCGGCGCCCGCGCGCGTCGCCCCGGCAAGCGCGACCCCCGCCGCGGCGCCGGGCGCCGGCGGCCTGTGGCCGGGCCAGATCGTGTTTCCCGCCGGCGCGGCGGGCGCGGGGCTGTGGCGGCGCTGCCTGCAGCAGGTGCGCGCCATCGCGCTGAGCCCCGGCGCGCTGGTGATCCTGGCCGGACAGACCCGCATCGAGAACTGGACCATGCTGCTGGCCAGCATGGCGATGCAGCGGCGGCGCGCGGCGTTCTTCCACGGCGCGGCCTTCGCCAGCATGCCCGGGCGCCTGGGCGCGTTCGCCGACGCGGTGCTGCTGCGCCGCTGCCACGGCGTGTTCGTCGGCACCGACCGCGGCTGCGCGCGCGCCATCGCCGCCGACGTGCCGCCGCGCCGGATCTTCGCCTGCCGCCCGCCGGCGGCGCTGCCCGAGGGCTTCGACGCCGCCGCCGAGCTGCGCGCGCGCGCCGAGCTGGCGCCGCCGCCGCACGCGCCGCACTACCTGTACGTGGGCGCGCTGGTGCACAGCGCCGCCATGACGCTGCTGCTGCGCGCGTTCGCCGCGGCGCGCGCGCAGTGGCCCGCAGCCACGCTGTCGCTGGTCGGCAAGGGCGCCGGCTACGGCGCCCTGCGCGCGGCCGCCAACGCGCTCGGGCTGGGCGCCTCGGTGCGCTTTCTCGGCGCGATGGCGCCGGCCGACGTCGCGGTCGAGTACCGCAAGGCCAGCTGCCTGGTGCTGCCCGAGGCGGACCAGCGCTGGCACCCGCTGGTGCGCGAGGCGCTGAGCTACGGCTGCCCGGTGGTGGTGAGCGTCAACAACGACGACGCCGGCGAGCTGGTGCGCGACGGCGTCACCGGCCTGTACTTCAAGCCCGGCGACGCCGCCGCGCTGGCCCGGCGCCTGGCGCAGGTGCCCGCGCACTTCGGCGACGCCGCCAGCGCCGCGCGCTGCCAGGCCGCCGCGCTGGCCCACTCGCCCGGCGCGGCGGGCCGCGCCATCGCCGCGGGCTGCGTGCGGATCATGGACACGGCCGGCTGACGCGCGCCGCCACATCACCATGCCGGGGACGCCGCGCCATGAAGATACTGATGTACTGCCTCAACTACGCGCCCGAGCTGACCGGCATCGGCAAGTACACCTGCGAGCAGGCCGAATGGCTGGCCGCGCGCGGCCATGAGGTGCGCGTGGTCACGGCGCCGCCGTACTACCCGGCGTGGCGCGTGGCCGAGGGCTACCGCGCCTGGCGGTACCGGCGCGAGCGCCGCCGCTGGGTGGAGGTGTTCCGCGCGCCGCTGTGGGTGCCGGCCCGGCCCACCGGCCTCGCGCGCCTGCTGCATCTGGCCAGCTTTGCCGTGTCCAGCCTGCCCAGCCTGATGCTGCAGCTGCGCTGGCGCCCCGACGTGCTGTTCGTGGTGGAGCCGCCGCTGATGTGCGCGCCGGCCGCGCTGCTGTTCGCGCGCTGGAGCGGCTGCAAGACCTGGCTGCACGTGCAGGACTACGAGGTCGACGCCGCCTTCGCGCTTGGGCTGCTGCGCCGGCCCTGGCTGCAGCGCCTGGCGCGGCGCGTGGAGCAGCGCCTGATGGCGCGCTTCGACCGGGTCTCGTCGATCTCGCAGGCGATGGTCGCGCTGGCGCGCGGCAAGGGCGCCGCGGCGCAGCGCGCCGCGCTGCTGCCCAACTGGGTCAACCTGCGCGAGATCGGCGCCGCCGGCGGCGCCGACGCCACGCTGGCGCGGCGCATGCTCGAACTGCCGCCCGGCGCCGTGCTCGCGCTCTACGCCGGCAACATGGGCGCCAAGCAGGGGCTCGACGTCATGGCCGCGGCCGCGCGCCTGCTGAAGGACCACGACACGCTGCACTTCGTCTTCTGCGGCGACGGCGCCGGGCGCGCCGCGCTGGAAGCGGACTGCGCCGGGCTGCCGCGCGTGCGCTTCCTGCCGCTGCAGCCGGCCGCCATGTTCGCCGCGCTGCTGTGCGCCGCCGACATCCACCTGCTGCCGCAGCGCGCCGGCGCCGCCGACCTCGTGATGCCGTCCAAGCTGACCGGCATGCTGGCCAGCGCGCGGCCCGTCGTCGCCACGGCGCAGCCGGCCACCGAGCTTGGCCGCGCGCTGGCGCAATGCGGCGTGCTGGTGCCGCCCGGCGACGCGCCGGCTCTGGCCGGCGCGATCGGCACGCTGGCGGCGCAGCCCGCGCTGCGCGCGCACCTGGGCGCGGCCGGGCGCCGCTGGGCCGAGCAGCACCTGGACCGCGACATGGTGCTCGGCGAACTGGAGAAGGCGCTGTTCGCGCTGGCGCGGCCGCAACCCGCGCAGACTTCCGCGGCCGCGCGCGTGAGCCAGGAATAGCATCGGCTCACGCCAGCCCACGCCGACTCACGACACCGCGCCGCGCGCGATGCCGGCCCGCCTGGGCTCACTGCCCCGCCGGCAGGGTCGGTTCGCGCGCCGCGGCGCTGGCCGGCGCGACCGGGATGGCCGCGGCCGGGCCGGGCCGCGCGCCGAAGCCGGGCGCCGCCTTGTACCCGTACCGGCGGGCGCGCCGCCGGGCCCGCCCCTGGAGCACCCGGTCCAGCACCACGAGCAGGAGGAATACCGGCAGCATCGGCAGGATGTCCGCGAGCGCCTCCATCAGGCTGGCGGGCACCCGCTTGACGGCGATGATCGGCAGGATGATGACGTAGAACATCCCGCCGACGCCGCCGCCCCCCGCCAGCTTCCGGCACAGGTAGGCGCCCAGCGCGCCGGCCAGCAGGCCGTCGATGATCAGCACCAGCCAGCCGCCCTGCCGGTACGCCGTGATCGCGCCGAACGCGGTCAGGCTGCCGGTGGACCAGCCGACGATGATGCGCCACGCCAGATTGGATATCTCGCCGTCTATGGTGCCGTCGGAGCTGACCGGATAGGGCTTTTCCCCGAGCAGCAGGCGGGGAACGGGACTGATCAGCACGGAATAGTAGTACTCGGGGCCGACGTAGTCGTGATGGTCGATGTACGTCTTCAGGTGGATGGTGTTGACCAGCAGGTCGGCCCGCTCCGCGATCGACTTGAGCGCCGTGCCCGCGGTGCTGTCGCCGTAGCTGAAGCCCGAGGCGGCCTCCAGGATCTTGGCCTTGCCGGTGGCCAGCGTGCTGGCTTCGCGCAGATAGACCGCGAACGGGCTGAGCAGCAGCAGGATCGCCACCGAGCCGGCCAGGATCTTGAAGGCCTTGCGCTTCTGGCCGAAGTTGGCGAATGCCACGAACAGCATGATGCAGGGCGCCAGCACGGCCAGCCGCTGCCCCGCGGACAGCAGCAAAACGAGTATGACGGCGAAGCCGGCCCCCATCGCGAGCCGCGCCAGGCGGGACGAGCGCTGCGCGCTCAGCGCGAAGGTCACGGCCATCAGCGCCTGGGCATAGCCCGCCACCGCCGCGATCAGCGCGGAGTAGGGGCTGCGCTCGTGGAAGAACCGCTCGAAATCGTCCGACGAATAGCTGGTCAGGTCGTTGGTGAAGAAATAGATCACATAGATGACGAAGCATGCGCAAAAGAGCAGCCCGCGGTGGGTGTCGATCAGCGTATCGAGGCGCGGTGCCGAGAAGGTGCGGATGTTGCGCGCCGCGGCCACGCAGGCGAACCCCAGCAGGAGGGACAGGAAGTAGAGGAAGTGGATGGACAGCGCCACCGCGATGGTCTCGGGGTCGAACGGCGCGAGCAGCGACTCCGTCTTCATCAGCAGCGGCACGATCATGTAGCCGATCGAGAACAGGGCCAGCAGGCCGAGATGGATCGACAGCAGCGAGCCCCGGGAGAGCATGCGGACCAGCAGGGTGATGCAGACCGCGAAATACAGCGAGCCAATGGCGATGTCCATCGTTACCTCCGCGTCAGCGTTGACGAAGCATGGTCAGGCCTTCAGCACCTTGGCTTCGATGATGCCGGTGACAGCGTCCACCGCGCCGGTCAGGCGCTTCATGTGCACGTAGGGAATCAGCAGCAGGCCGCTGTCCAGCATGCCGCGCAGCAAGGCGCGGTAGGCCGCCGCCGGCGAGCCGCGCCGCAGGGCCCACTTGAAGTCGCGGAAGTGGTCGATCGACCTGATCGTCGGCGGCAGGAGATCCTCCGCGGACAGCAAGGTCTCGGCCAGCGACCACAGGTCGGACCGCGTCTCGTAGATGTCCACCCCGGTCGTCGAGCTCACCCTGTGCGTGACGGCGCAGAGCATCGCGCTGAGCACCTGCTGGCTGGTCCGCTTGAACGAGATGCCGTCGACGTTGATGCGATAGCGCAGCAGCGGCTCCGGCAGGCGCGCGAACTCGAAATCGTCGACGCAGCGCAGCCAGTAGTCCGAGTCCTCGGCGCCGACGAAATTGCGGTAGCCGCCCACGCGCAGATACACCTCGCGCCGCATCATCACCGACGGATGGATGATCGGCTTGATCTTGCCCCGGAACAGCAGGGCGTTGGCCAGCGCCCGGCTGGTCAGGCCGCGCTCGGTTTCCTTGCCGATGACGCGGCCGTTCATGTCGATGGTGGTGATGTCGGTGCAGATCAGGTGGATGTCCGGGTGGCTGTCGAGAAACCCGGCCTGGACCTCCAGGCGCGTGTTCTCGCAGATGTCGTCGGCATCCATGCGCGCGATGTAGGCGCCGCGGGTCAGCCGCAGCCCTTCGTTCAGGGCGCCGACCAGGCCCAGCCGCTCCCGCCTGGCGACGACGAGCCGCGGATCGCGGTAGCCCGCCAGGATCTGGCTGGTCTCGTCGGTGCTGCCGTCGTCGACGACGATCAGCTCGAAGTTGGCATACGACTGCCCGAGCACGCTGTCGACCGCCTCGGCGAGATAGCGGGCGCCGTTGTGCACCGGCATGACGACACTGATGAATTTCGCATCCATTCTCATGGGACACCTGTCATTGTGATGTCGATTCATATCGCCGGGCGCGGCGGATGCCCGCTGGCGGTTCCCTGCCGCCCTCGGCACGGCGCGCCCGTCCTCAGGCGATCTTGCCCCTGACGCTCCTGATCAGCCGCCTGACCCGGTGCGGCAGCTCCTTCGAAAGATCCGCGAGACGCGCCGGGTTGTACTCGCGGATCAGGTCCTTGCCCGGCGGCACCGCCGCGAGCCCGCCGAAGCCGTCGCTCGCGATGGCGAAGCGGCTTGCGTAGGGGTCGCAGCTGCGCCTGGCCATCGCGCGCTTCTGGAAATGCACGTACATGTATTCGCTGGTGCTCCACCGCCCTCCCGAGTAGACGCCGCACAGGACCTTGCCCTGGTCGAAATAGAAAAGCTGCTGCCGCCGGTTGCGCAGCGCGTTGACGAACTCGAGCCGCCTGACGTGGGGATCGAGGTCGGCGATGATGGTTTCGTCCACGTAGGTCCGGCCGCCGTGATAGCGCCAGATCCGGTTGACGCCGATGTGCTCGTCGAAGCCGCGGTGGCGCTCGTCCGAGAGAATCTCGACCCAGTTCAGTTCGGGGTGATGGCGCCGGAACATGAAGTTCGCCTCGGGACAGTTCCGGTAGAGCGTCAGGTGGCCGACCGAGAAGATCTTCTCGGCGCCGTCGAGGATGTCGGCGCAGATGAAGCGGTCGAGCCGCCCGAAGATCATGTCCAGGTCGCAATGCCCCCAGTACGCGTATGGCCGGCCCGCGAGCGGCAGCAGCATCCAGTAGGCCGGCCGGAAATCGCACACCTTGTACGGCGAGCCGAACCGCACCGGTATGCCCAGGGCGTCGGCCGCCACCCGCCTGAACTCGTCCAGCGTGAGCGCGTGCATGTGCACGTTGGCGGGGATGTCGAACGCGCGCCAGTCGCAGTCCGTAAACACCAGCCAGTCGAACCCCGGATTGAAGCGGCAGGAGGTCAGCCACAGATCGAAATACGAGGGAAGCCGGCCGAAGTACACGGCGATGATGGCGACCGGCGGCATCACGCCCCCTCCCCGGCGCCGCCGATCGCGGCGATGAATGCCGCATAGCGCCGCGCGTAGGCCTGCCAGCCGAAGTAGGCGATGTCCGCGTCGCTCATCAGGTGGCGCGGTTCATGCGCCGGCTGCGCGCAGACCCGCTGCCGCGTGCGCGTGATCGCGCCGACCAGGCTCTCGACCGACTCCGCCTCGACGATCTCCACGGCGTGCTTGTTCGATATTCTCTGGCGTATGTCCGGCGCGCCGGTCTTCTCGCTCGCGATCACGCTCAGCCCCGAGGCCAGCGCCTCGAGCATGACCATGCCGAACCCGTCCTGCCGCGACGGCAGCAGCAGGGCGTGCGCCTTCGCGTAGGTCTCGCGCAGCATGCCGTTGGGAACGTGCCCGAGCGAGCGCAGGTTCTTCATCTGCGGCATGTGGCAGTCGCCGGCGGTGCCGGCGTGCAGGAAGGTCACGTCGGGCAGCCGCCGCGCCGCCGCGCAGATGATGTCCACGGCCTTGGTGCGCGACCAGTTGCCGACGAAGATCGCGGTGAAGTCGCCGGCGGGCCGCGGCGTCGGCATGAAGCGCGCCAGGTCGACGCCGTACAGGTTGAGGAACAGCTTGCGCTCGGGCACGCCGTGCTCGACGAAGCTGCGCACGCAGTTCCTCGAGGGCAGCGCGACATAGTCGGCCACCTCGTAGCTGCGCAGCTCGCGCCGCACGTAGCGCTCGGACAGCGTCGACACGCCGTTGTGCGCGGTCAGCGCGCGCTGGGTCAGCACGTGCATGGCGCCGCGGTCGGCGACCACCCGCGCGCCGTACATGCGCCGCGCGGCCTCGCCCGACTTGTCCATCATCGCCGACAGGCCGATGAACACGTCGCAGGGCTCCAGCCGGCGCGCGACCTGCTCGTCCATCCGCTCCAGCATCGACTCCACGCAGCGCCCCTGGAGCGCGGGCAGCACGCGCTGCAGCGCGCCGGTGGCGAAGGGCTGGAGCGCCGCGAACTGGGCGCGGGCATGGCGCCGCGGAACGCCATCCCTGACGATGCGGTAGAGGGGATGGGAAGAGTAGTAGGTCACGTCGTTGCCGCGCGCGATCAGCTCGCGCGCCAGATGGACGAGATGGAATCCCGTGGTGGTCGCGATGGCGATCTTCATGGCGCCACTCCGCAGGCTTCGGCCTTGCCGGCCTGGCGCCGGCGCGCCGCCAGCAGCAGCGCCGTGAGCAGCACCTTGGCCACGTCGCCCACCACCTTGCCGATCGCCGCGCCGACCGCGCCATGCAGGCCCGCGAGGATCACGACCGCCACTACCCCGACCACCACCGAGCCGACCTGCGGCATCACCAGCGAACGGCTCGTCCCGCCGGCGAAGATCATGTTGTCGAGCGCATGGCAGACGATGGTCGCGGAGAACCCCAGCGACAGGATCAGCATGATCGTGACCGCGCCTTCGCGGTAGGGCCTGGCCAGCAGGAACGGCAGCAGATGGGGGCCCAGGTAATGGACGCCGAGCATGCCCATGACGCCGGTGAAGGCGGCGGCCGCGCACCACGCGCGGAATACCGCCTGCGCCTGCGCGGCGTTGTCCTGCGAGGTAAGGCGAAACAGGATCGGCCGGAAATAGTTGGACAGGATCGCGCCGCTGATGGCGAACGGGCGGCCGATGGTGCCGGCCGCCGCCGCATAGACGCCGACCGTGCCGGGCGCCGCGGCGAAGTTCAGGATGTAGCGGTCGACGTAGCTGCCGAGCCAGCCGATGACGGCCATCACGCTGAACGGCAGGCCGTAGCGCAAGGCCTCGGCGCGGCACGCCGACAGGACGCTCCGGTCGACCGAAAGGAAGAACCTGCCGCCGTAGAAGCGATGGTGGAAAAAAACCGTGGTGGCTATCTTGGCGATGACGTAGGCGTGGATGAACGTGGCCGCGTCGCGCGGCCCGAACCACAGCGCGCCGGTCACGGCGGCGAAACAGACGCAGGCCTCCGCCACGATCCACGCGGAAAACCGCGCATGCTCGCTGTCGACGTTCAGCAGGGTGGTCATGGCCGCCTTGGCGGTTTCCGCGGCCAGGTACAGGCAGGTGGACAGGCTCAGCAGGATGGCGGAAATGCCGCCCCGGCCGGTGAGCAGGCAGAAGGCCGCGACGCCGGCGACCACCACCGGCGACAGCATCAGCCACCACCGCAGGCATGCCAGGTACAGGCCGGCGGCGAGACTGCGGCGCGCCTCGGCCTCCTTCTGGCGGCTGCAGTACAGCGCCAGGGTCTGGCTGAACGCCATGACGACCAGGCCGTCCAGCAGCGTGTAGCCGCCGAGGGCCAGCATGACGTAGCCGAACTCCGTAGTAGCCAGCAGCTCGGTGTAGACGCGGACCCCGGCGATGGCGACGAAGGCCAGCAGCACCTGGCCCCACACCACGTGGAAGAGGCTTGCCAGGCGGCCGGGCGCGAAGCGGAAGTGGGTGGCGGGCTGCATGGCCTCAGCCCGCCACCGCGGAGGCCGCCGCGGGAATGCCGGCGGCCTCGCTGCCGATGATCTCGAGCAGGCGCTGCGCCGCGCGCTCGGCCTGGAAATGCCCGCAGAAGGCCCGCGACGCGGCCGCGCGCATGCGGGCCTGCGCGGCCGCGTCCATGCGCAGCCACCGCTGCAGGCAGGCGCGGGTGCCCGCTTCGGTGTCGGGGCCGGCCAGGCCCGCGCCCTCCCCGACGATCTCGCGCCAGATGTTGACCTTGTCGGAGATCAGCACCGGCACGCCGCAGCCGAGCGCCTCGGCCACCGCCACGCCGAAGTTCTCCTGGTGCGAGGGCAGGCAGAAGACTTCGGCGGCGTGGAACGCGCCCCACTTGAGGTCGCCGGCGAGCATGCCGGTCCACGTCACGCGCGCCGCCAGCCCGCGCGCGGCGATGCGCCGCTCCAGCGCGGCGCGCAGGGCCGCGTCCTGCGGGCCGGCCATCACCAGGTGCAGCGCCGGATGCTGCGCGGCCACGCCGGCGAACGCCTCGACCAGCAGGTCGCAGCCCTTCTTTTCATGGATGCGGCCGAGGAACAGCACGTTGCGCCTGCCGCGCGCGGCGGGAAAGGCGGCGAAGAACGCCGCGCGCAGCCGCGCGGCATCCTGCGGCGGCCGCGCGGTGCCGTAGGTGGCCACCACTTCATGGCAGCGATAGGGCCAGAACGCGCCGCTGGCGCGCAGCCGCTCCTCGCCGGAGGTAAACAGCACGGCGCGCGCGCCGCGCAGCACCCAGTAGTCGCCGAGCAGCCAGTAGAGGCTCTTCTTCAGGTGCTTGAGCGGATAGTGCTGGCGGAACCACGGGTCCAGCATGCCGTGCGCGAAGACGAAGTACGGCACCGGCTGGCCGCGCAGCGCCAGGCACACGGCGAGCGCGTGGAACTGCCACAGCCCCTCGACCACCACCGCGTCGTAGTCGCGGGCGTGCGCGCGCAGCCACGCCACCATGCGGCGGTTGAAGCCGTACTTGAGCGTGGACGGCCCCAGCGCGATCACGTCGAGCTCGCTGTCGCGCACGCAGGCGGCATCGGGCGCGTCGCCGCAGCACACCTGCACCTGCACGCCGCGCTCGCGCAGCGGCGCGCGCAACTGGCGCACGCCCTCGATGGGGCCGCCGCCGCCGGGATCGATCGACGAGATGACGTGCAGGAGCTTCATGGCCGGCTCATTGCTCGTTCACCGCCCGCTCATTGCCCGCCGGTTGCCGCGCGGCGCCGGCCGCCTTGCGCGCGATGAAGTGGAACCAGTAGACCTCGCCGAGATCCTGGCCGTCGCGCAGCGGCGCCGCGTCCACGTTGCCGAACACCACTTCGGTGTGCAGGCCGAGCCGCGCCAGCGCGCGGCGCTGCGCCTCGAGCTCGGTGTAGAAGATCACGATGCCGAACTTGTGCGCGGCGCACACGCGGATCGCGTAGCCGTCGAACTCGCGGTTCAGGCGCGAGTGGCGCAGGTAGTTGAAGGTGGCCAGCGGCAGGTTGCACAGCACCCGCGCGGCGTCGACGCCCACCGCGACCGGGTTGGCCGACAGGCGCGGCAGGCGCAGGAACTTGGAGAGATTCTCGCGGTAGCTGGGCCCGCGCAGATTGTGCGTGGAGAACAGCACCAGCCCGCCCGGGCGCAGCACGCGCGCGAACTCGCGCAGGATGGCCTCGCGGCCCGCGTGGTCGACCGCGTCGATGCCGTTGAAGCTGAACATCACCAGCGCGAAATGGCCGTCGGGCAGCGCCGCCATGTCGCGCGCGTCCATCTGCTCGACGCGCACGCCCGGGTGGTTGCGCCGGCAGATCGCGACCATCTCGGGCATGTAGTCGACCGCGGTGTAGTCGCTGCTGAGCGCGCGCAGCGGCGGCACCGTGCGCCCGCCGCCCACGCCCACGTCGAGGATCGGCTGGCCGCGCACCTGGTCGGCCACCCAGGCGATGGCGGCGGCCTCGCCGGGATCGGTCCAGTCGCTGGCGGTGCCGAACCACCGCCGCGCGCCCCAGCTGCGCCAGGCGTGCCGGTTGATGCGGTCCTGCACCGTGTCTGCTGTCATGGGAACCTCGGGAAAGGAAAAAGCCGCCGCGAACGGATGCGCCGCCGTGTCCCGCCGTCGGCGGCGGGGCCAGCGGCCTGCGTTGCATCGAGGATGCCGGGGCGGTGGGGCGGGTTCTGTTCGTTGGCACACACGCTGCGGTGCGGCATGCCGCGACGCGGCGCGGGGAGTGCGGGGAGTGCGGGTAGCGGCGCCGCCGCATGCGCGGGCCGCGCCGGCGCGGCGGTCCGCGAGCACGCCGACACCGGGGGAGCGCGGCCATCCCCCTCATCCTGATGGCTGATATGACTCTCATCCGTGCGTCGCGCGGCGGCACGGGCGCGGAGCCCGCCGCGGGGGCGCGGATGCGCCACGCTCCACCCCGGGGACAAGTTTCAGATCTGTGTCAGGCCACCGCCGCGGCCGCGCCGCGCGCTTTGAAAATCCCGTTCCGGCGGTCTATCCGTTGCAGCGGTGAAACATAATCGCGGAATTACTGTTTCACCGCTGAAACTTAATCTTTTTGAATATGCCTCACCCTTTCGGGTACCCCGCCATCCGGCTTCCACCAAGGCTTTCCGGATGATGAAAGGAAATGCCTCCACCCCCTTCCGGGCGCCGGCAAAGCAACTTGATTTAACGCAAAGCAGACCATAAGATGACCTTAATTCGTTTTAAGACGAATGGCATTTGGGGTGGGTTCAGGGGGTCAGCCTTCCGGCATGCAGTCAGGTTCCGACAAATAAAGACGAGCGGGACCGGCCTGACGGTAGTACGGGGATAAATCGGGGCGACGCAAGCCAGCAGCTTGGGTCGTGCAGGTCCATATTCCGCTGCGTTCAACCTGTTTCCTGCCGCAATCAAACGGGGGAATAAGAACATGAACGCGCTGCTCATCGAGGGTCATCCTCTGTTGCGTCTGGGCCTGTTGCAGATGCTCGAACGCATCCACGGCGTGGACCACGTCATCACCGTCGACCCGGCCGACGTCGCCCTGCTCGACGGCAATCACTGCGACCTCCTCGTGTTCGGCATGCCGGCCGACACCGATACCGGCTGGCAGCTTCTCAACAAGGTGCGCACCGTGCTCAGCGCCGAGCGCCTGCTGCTGCTCGCCGACGTCCTGCCCCTGCAGATCCCGGCGCTGGCGATGGCGCAGGGCATCTGCGGCTGCCTGCCCAAGTCCGCTTCGCTGGCCGTGCTCGAGGCCGGCATCCGGCTGGCGATGGTGGGCGGCCAGCACGTGCGCGGCGTCGGCGGCCGCCAGGCCGGCGTGCCGGTCGGCGGCTATCCGCCGGGCGGGCGCGTGCCGGTGCTGGCGCCGCTGGCCGAGGGCGCCGCCTGCGGCCCGGCGGGCGGGCGCATCCAGGCCACGCCGTGCTCGCGCGACTCGCTGGCCGCCGTGGCGCGCCAGGGCGCGCCGGCGGGCGACGCCGGCAGCCACGGCGAGACCGCCTACGACGAGGCCGAGATGCTGCAGATCACGCCGCGCCAGTACGAGGTGCTGGTGCTGCTCGCGCGCGGCCACCCGATCAAGACCGTCAGCCGCATGCTCAATATCTCGGTGGCCACAGTGAAGAGCCACGCCTGCACGCTGTACCAGCGGCTCAAGGTGCGCAACAAGGGCGAGGCGGTCTACGCGGCGCTCCAGCGCGGCGCCTCGCTGGAGTGGGTCAGCGGCGATGACGCCGCGCCGCGCGCCACGGTGCGCGCCGCCGCCGAGTATGGCGCCGGCGCCTCGGCGATGCGCTAGCGCCCGCGCCGCGCCGCCCGCGCGGGAAGCGCGGCCGGGTCTGTCCGGCGGCGCTTCCCGCCGTGCTTCTGGGCCTCGCCATTCTGTCGTCGCGAGCCGCCAATCGATCATCGCCAGCCGCCCGCCGGCGTCCCCCCGCGCGGCCCGCCGCGCCTTGCCCGGCGCCGCTTTGCGCCGGTTCCGCGAGCCCCCGCCAATGTGGGACAGCGCACCGATGGGAGGTGCCGGGCGTCCTAGGATGACAACACGGGGGACTGTCGCAGTCGTTGCGCCGGGCCCGTCAGAGCGGGGAGGCTGCCGTGAACGAGACCATCGACCAGGAAGCGCGGGGCACGGACGAACAGCGGGATGAACCACGGAGCGGACAGGCGCATGGCCGGCGCCGCGCGGGGCGCCCGCTGGCCGCGTTCGCCATGCTGTGCGCGGCGCTGCTGGCGGGCGCGTGCGCGAGTTCGCCGGGCATGCACTTCGACGCCAAGGCGCCAGTGACCGCGGTCGGCCCCGACGCGACGCCGGACATCACGCCGATCACGCTCGACCTGGTGCGCAACCAGCGCAACGTGGCCCAGCGCGAGCTCGACAAGATCGACGAACTGTTCGCCACGCCCGAGCCCTACCGCATCGGCCCCGGCGACATCGTCTCGGTGGTGGTGTGGGACCACCCCGAACTGGTGTTCCCCAACCAGACCTACAGCATCGGCGCGGCCTACGAGATCCCGGCGGTGGGCGGCGGCGCCAACGTGCCCGGCTACGTGGTCAGCGCGCAGGGCGACATCCAGTTTCCGTACGCCGGCGTGATGAAGGTCGCCGGCAAGACCGCCAACGAGGTGCGCGACCAGATCGCGCGCGTGCTCTCGCGCGTGGTGCGTGACCCGCAGATGACGGTGCGCGTGCTGGCCTTCCGCAGCCAGCGCGTCTACGTCGACGGCGAAGTGCGCACGCCCGGCATGCTGCCCATCGACGACGCGCCGATGACGCTGATCGAGGCGCTCAACCGCGCCGGCGGCGTGGTCAACCTGACCGGCGACAACAGCCGCATCCGCCTGACGCGCGGCGAGCGCAGCTGGCGCATCAACATCCCGGCGCTGCTGGCGCGCGGCGTGGACCCGTCGCGCATCCTGCTCAGGAACGGCGACATCGTGCGCGTGGAGCAGCGCGAGGACAGCAAGATCTTCGTCACCGGCGAAGTCGTGCGCCCCACCACGCTGCTCATGCGCAACGGCCGCATGACCCTCAACGAGGCGCTCGGCGACGCCGGCGGCGTCAACCCCGGCTCGGCCAACGCCGAGCAGATCTTCGTGATCCGCAAGGACACCGACAGCAAACCCAAGGTCTACCACCTCGACGGCACCTCGCCGGTGGCGCTGGCCATCGCCGAAGGCTTCGAGCTGGAGGCCAAGGACGTGGTCTACGTGGACGCGCGCGAGCTGGTGCGCTGGAGCCGCGTGATGAACCTGCTGATTCCGTCGACAGGCCCGGTCATCGGCTCGGCCACGGCCATCAAGTAGATGCCATGATCCGCTCGATCCTGGTCGTGTGCATCGGCAACACCTGCCGCAGCCCGATGGCGCAGTACCTGCTGCGCGACGCGCTGCCCGGATGCGCGATCGCCTCGGCCGGGCTGGCGCCGCTGGAGGGCGCCGCGGCCGACCCGCATGCCGTGCGGCTGCTCGCCGAGCAGGGGCTGGACCTGTCCGGCCACCGCGCGCGCGCGCTGGACGGCGGCATGGTCAGCGGCGCCGACCTGGTGCTGGTGATGGACACAGAACAAAGAGAGGCGCTGGAGCGCCAGTTTCCGCAGGCACGCGGCAAGATCTACCGGCTTTGCGAGTTCATGCACGCTGACGTACCCGACCCCTACGGCTGTTCGCAGAACATGTTCCGGATCGTGCTCGGGCTCGTCGGACAGGGCGTCGACACATGGTCGGAGCGGATTCGCGCCATGGCACGGGATCCATACCACGGGGAGGTAGCATGAACACGATCAATCCGCACGACATACTGCCGGGCTCGCCGCACCCGGCCCGGGAGAAAGGGATCGACCTGACCGGCTATCTCGACATCCTGGTGCGCTACCGCTGGACCTTCGTGGCGGTGGCCGGCACGATCTTCCTGCTGGGCGCGACCTATGCGTTCTTCACCAGGTCGGTCTACCGCGCCGACATCGTGGTGCAGGTGGAGGACACCGGCAACAGCAACGCCGGCGGCAAGCTCGCCGCCAGCATCGCGCCCGTGTTCGAGGTCAAGCCGGCCGCGTCGGCGGAGATCGAGCTGCTGCATTCGCGCATGGTGGTGGGCAAGGCGGTGGACAACCTGCGCCTGTTCATCGACGCGCGGCCGCGCTACTTCCCGCTCATCGGCCAGCCGCTGGCGCGCTACAACCCGGGGCTGTCCGAGCCCGGGCTGTTCGGCTGGGGCGGCTTCGTCTGGGGCGACGAGCACATCGCGGTGACGCGGCTCGACGTGCCGGCGCGCCTGGAAGGCAAGCGCATGCGGATCACCGCGCTCGACGGCCAGCGCTACCGCCTGGCCGTCGACGGCGACGACAAGGGCGCCACCGGCACCGTGGGCCAGCCGCTGCTGGCGCCGACCGCGCGCGGCAACGTCGAGATCGTGGTGGCCGAGCTCGACGCGCGGCCCGGCGCCGAATTCACGGTGACGCGGGTGCCGCGCGCCAACGCGATCGCAATGCTGCAGCAGACCCTGCAGATCTCCGAGCGCGGCAAGTCCAGCGGCGTGATCGGCATCACCCTCGAAGGCCCCGACCCCGACCTGATCGCCGCCACGCTCAACGAGATCGGCACCGAGTACGTGGACCAGAACGTGCGCCGCCGGGCGGAGGAGGCGGAGAAATCGCTGGCCTTCCTCGAGCAGCAGCTGCCGCAGGTCAAGCAGCAGGTGGAGACCGCCGAGACGCGCTACAACGCGCTGCGCAACCAGCGCGGCACCATCGATCTGACCGAGGAGTCGCGGCTGATCCTGGCGCAGTCGGTGCAGCTCCAGACCCGCCTGCAGGAGCTGCGCCAGAAGCGCCAGGAACTGGTGACGCGCTTCACCGGCAACCATCCGAGCATCGGCATCATCGACGAGCAGATCGGCAGCCTGAACACCGCGCTGGCCGCCGTGACCACGCGCATCCAGAAGCTGCCCGAGGTGGAGCAGAACGTGGTGCGGCTGATGCGCGACGTCAAGGTCAGCACCGAGATGTACCAGACCCTGCTCAACGACGCGCAGCAACTGCGCCTGACCAAGGCCAGCAAGGTCGGCACCGCGCGCCTGGTCGACCCGGCCGAGGTGCCGCTGCAGCCGGTGCGGCCCGACCGCAAGCTGCTGGTGATGTTCGCCGCGCTGCTCGGCACGGCCGGCGCGCTGATCGTGGTGTTCCTGCGCCACCTGCTCGACGGCGCCGTGTCCGAGGCCGACGACATCGAGAACCAGACCGGCTTCACGGTCTACTCCACGATCCCGTTCAGCCCCGAGCAGTCGCGCCTGGCGGCGCAGGGCGGACCCAACGCGCTGCTGGCCTGCCGCATGCCGGAGGACCCGGCGATGGAGAGCCTGCGCAGCTTCCGCACCGCCTTGCAGTTCTCGCTGCTGGGCACGCGCCATCCAGTGGTGCTGGTCACGGGCCCCTCGCCGGGCGTGGGCAAGTCCTTCATCTGCGCCAACTTCGCCGCGGTGCTTGCCGCCGGCGGCAAGCGCGTGGTGCTGATCGACGCGGACCTGCGCCGCGGCAACCTCAACCACCGCTTCGACACCGCGCGCGGCCCCGGCCTGACCGAGCTGCTGCACGGCGCGCCGGTGGAGGACACGGTGCGCCGGCAGGTGGTGCCCGGGCTCGACTTCATTCCCACCGGCACGCTGCCCACGCATTCCGCCGACCTGCTGCTCAGCCCGATGATGGACTCGCTGCTCGCCGCGCTGAAGTCGAGCTACGACGTGGTGCTGATCGACACGCCGCCGGTGCTGGCCGCGTCCGACACCGGCATCCTGGCCACCAAGGCCGACGCCGTGTTCATGGTCGCGCGCGCGGACGCCACCACGATGGACGAGCTCGAGGCGGCCGGCAAGGCGATCCGGCAGGGCGGCGGCGAGGTCAGGGGCGTGCTGTTCAACGGCCTGAACGTGCAGGGCCGCTGGTACCGCGCGCACTACAACTTCGGCAAGTACCGCTACCTGAGCTACCGCTACCAGGACGCGGAGGTGGTGCAGGGCCGCTGACCGCGCCGGCGCGCGGCGGGCACGGCGGGCGCGCTCAGGCCCTGCGCGTGGCCCGCATCGGGAAGCGCCCGAACACGCCGGCGGCGATGGTGCCTTCGAGCGTGTCGCCGGCCAGCACGGCCTCCACCTTGAGCGACAGCGGCAGCGGCGAGGTGAGCTTCATCCTGAAGCTCACGCGGTCGCCGTCCAGTTCGCCGTCGGTGACCTCGACCGAGGCCTTCTCGCTCGCGTTGGTGCCGCCGAAGGTGCCGGCACCGGTGCCGACGATGGTGAGCACCGAGTGCTGCTCGCCGTTGGGCGTCTGCGAGACGCAATCCCACTGGCCGCTGATTTCTGCCGTCATGAACTTCCTCTGCTGCTGATCCGATCCAACATGAAACAATGCGGCGCCGCCCCGCGCGGCCCGCCCCGCCGCGCCTAGCGCAGCCCGACGGCCTGGGTCTGGCTGGCGCCGTCGAAGGAAAACTTCGCCTCGCCAAAGGCCGGCGGGCCACTCGTGATCCACGCGCCGCGGGAAAAACCCAGCGGCTCGACCGGGATCCCGATGACGTTCTTGTCGAGGTCGCCGTTGCCGTTCCTGTCCTGGTACGCGATGATCGCATAATCGCCGGCCGGCAGGTCCTTGAACATCACGACGACCTCGCCCGGCGCGGCGGCCTGCTCCTGGCCCCGGAACAGCGGGCCTTTCGGAAACTCGCCGGCATTGTTGAACAGTCCCACGCGCACCGTGCCCTCGCTGCCCTGGACGTTGCGGACCACCACCTTCAGGTCTCCCGCGCTGGCCGCGCCGGCCGCGCATGCCAGCAGGGCGGCCGCGCACTGCATGAGCGATATCTTTCTCTGCATGTTCCTCGTCTCCTTTTTCGTTTCGGTTGCGCTTCGATTTCACTTCTGCTGCACTGTTACTTCGCTTCGACTCCGTCTGAACTCCGCTTCGGCTCCGCGCCGCCGGCCGCCGGCGGCGCGAATGCCGCGAATGCCGCATTGACGCGGTCGAACTCCGGCTCGGCCCTGGCGATCGATGCCTCGAAGGCCAGCGCCGCGCGCGCCAGCCGTTCGGCAACGGCCGGCTCGGCCGCCGCCTGGTCGTATTTCTCCGCGGGATCGCGGCCGAGGTGATAGAGCGTGGGCTTGTCCAGCTTGCGCTGCGGGCCGCCCGGGCGTCCGCTTGTCTCGTAGAGATTGAGCTTCCAGTCGCCGTCGCGCCACGCCTGCAGCCGGCCCTTGTAGTAGTACGGCAGCACCTGGCGCGCGCTCGGCGCGCGCCCGCGCAGGGCCGGCCCGAGGTCGACGCCGTCGATGGCCGCGTCGGGCAGCCTCGCCCCGGCGAGCGCGACCAGGGTCGGCAGGAAGTCGTAGGTCGCGCCGATGCCGTCGACCACGGCCGGGCGGATCGTGCCGGGCCACCAGAACAGCGCCGGCACGCGCGCGCCGCCTTCATAGGTGGATGCCTTGCCGTCGCGCAGGATGCCGGCCGACCCCACCATGTCTTCATACAGGATCCAGGGGCCGTTGTCGGAGACGAAGACCACCACGGTGTCCTTGGCGTTGCCGCCGCGCCGCAGCGCATCGAGCACGCGCCCCACGCTGTGGTCGAGCTCCGCGATGGCGTCGCCCACCGGGCCGCCCTTGCTGCTGCCGGCGAACTCCGGCGCCGGCAGGTGCGGCAGGTGCGGCTTCTCGTAGCCGACCCAGGCCAGGAACGGCTTGTCGTGCTTCCCGCCGACGAAGCCGACCACCTGGTCGGTCAGCCGCCGGTTGTACTGCCGCTGGTCGATCGGCCGCTCGATGACCTCGTCGCGATAGCCGGCCCCGCCCGCCTTCGCGATCCGCTCGCTGCGGATCAGCGGCAGGTTCCAGTACTCGCTCCTGGGATGGCGGAAGCTCGCGGTGGCCTGCTCGTAGTACAGCGAGAACAGCGCCAGCGGCGACTCGCCGGCCGCGTAGCGGCGCCGCAGCTCGCTGGTGGACACGCCGCCGATGAAGTAGGCGTCGTTCGACATCGGCGTGCCCCACCAGGAATCGAAGCCGTGGCGGGTCGGATAGGCGCGCGGCGCGTCGCCGAGATGCCACTTGCCGAACAGAGCGGTGGCGTAGCCGGCATCGCGCAGCAGGCTGGCGACGGTCGTCTCCCGATCCGGGAAGCCGTAGGGATCGTCCTCGATCTGCACCGTGTTGACCACGCCGTACAGGCCCGTGCGGGTTTCGACGCGGCCGGTCAGCATGGCGCCGCGGCTCGGCGAGCAGACCGGCGAGCTCACGTAGAAATTGGTCCAGCGCTGGCCCTCGGCCGCCATGCGGTCCAGGTTGGGCGTGCGGAACACCGGATGGCCGTAGCTGCCGAGATCGCCCCAGCCGAGGTCGTCGGCGACCAGCACGACGATGTTGGGGCGCGTCGGCGCGGCTGTCCGTGCGGGCGCTTGTGCGGGCGCTCGTGCGGGCGTCTGTGCCGCGGCCCGCGCCGCGTCGGGCGCGGCGCCGGATGCGGCGGCAAACGCGGCGGCCAGCAGCGCGGCGGCGCGCATGCGCGAACGGATTGTCATGGGTTTTTCTCCCTTGCCTGTGTTGGCGGATAAGGATGCACGCATAAGGACGCGCGCATCAGCGCGCCGGCGGCACGACCGCGCGGCCGTCGGCGTAGTCGACGCGCGCCGCGCGATAGCCGATGCGCATCGCGTTGACGTGGAGGATCTCGCCCGGCGCGAGCGGGATGACCTCGCCGCCGTAGACCGTCCACGCGGGCGCGGCCGGGCGCTTGTCGCCGAGCCGGGCGAAGTTGCCGCCGAACAGCTCGCCGGCCAGGCGCTCGTAGTCCCAGCTCTGCACGATGTGGGCGGCGGGCGGCGGCGCGGCGGCGCGCTCGATCCAGTAGCCGATCGACGCCCCGTCGGTGCCGCACGCGATGCGCACGCCGTCGGCCACCGCGATCACCTCGGGCGTGGCGGTCGCGGGCGGCTCGCTCGCGCCGTGCCACATGCGCGCCAGCATGTCGCGCTCCGGCACGGCGCCGAGGTCGCCGTACTGCATGGTCCAGGCGTCGAGGGCCTGCCGGAGTTCGGCGAGCTTGTCCTGGTAGCGCGGGTCGCCGGCCAGGTTGCGCTGCTCCCACGGGTCCTGCTCGGCGTCGTAGAGTTCCTCGGCGGGCTTGGGCCCGAACCACGCCACCTGCGCGGCGGACAGCGTGCCGGCGTCGCGCTGCCGCAGGATGTCCTGCATCATCGGCAGCATCAGGCGAAAGCGCAGGTTCTGGTAATACGGCTTGTCCGGCATGTAGTTGCGCAGGTAGCGGTAGCGCGCGTCGCGCACCATGCGCACGCGGTCGTACTCGGTATCCATGCGGTCGCGCGCGGCGAATACGTACTTGCGCGGCGCCTGCGCCGGCGGCCCGCCGAGGAACGCCTGCCCCTGCATGTAGCCGGGCACCGGCACGCCGGCCAGCGACAGCACGGTCGGCGCGAGGTCGACGCCGCTGACCAGCGCGTCGCTGCGCGTGCCGGCGCGCCGGCCGCCGGGCAGCCGCACGATCAGCGGCACGCGCGTGCCGCGCTCGAGCACTTCGCGCTTCATCCACGGCAGGCTGCCGCCGTTGTCGGCCAGGAAGAAGATCGCGGTGTCGTCGTACACGCCGTCGTCCTTGAGCATGCGGACCAGCTCGCCGACCTGCCGGTCCATCAGCGCGATATTGGTGTACATGCGGGCGATGTCGCCGCGCACCGCCGCGGTGTCGGGGAAGACCGGCGGCACCGCCACCGCGGCCGGCTCCGCCAGCAGCGCGTCCTTGCGCAGGGCCACCATCGCCTCGTGGGTCAGGAAGAAGTTGTAGACCGCGAAGAAGGGCTTGCCCGCGGGGCGGTTGCGGTAGGACGCGGCCGGGCCGCTTTCGTCCCACACGGTGACGGGCGCCTCGAACTGGTAGTCCTCTTTCTGGTTGTTGGTGGTGTAGTAGCCGGCCTTGCGCAGATGCTCGGGGAACGCCTTGACCTGCGGCGGCAGCACCACCGAATAGCTCGCGGGAATGCCTTCCGGCCGGGGCCGGGCGCCGCCGCCGGGCAGCTCCGCGCTGCCGGTGCGCATGTGGTGCGCGCCCACCGAGGTCGGGTAGGTGCCGGTGATCATGGCCGCGCGCGCGGGCGCGCACACGCCGGCGGTCTGGTAGGCGTGGGTGTAGAGCACGCCCTCGCGGGCCAGCTGGTCGATGTTCGGCGTGCTGGCCGCGCGGTCGCCATACGCGCCGATCAGCGTGGTGATGTCTTCCACCGTGATCCAGAGGATGTTCGGCCGGGCTTGCGGCTGCGGCTGCGGCTGCGCGTGCGGCGTGCCCGCGCACAGGAGCAGCGGCAGGGCGGCCCAGCGCGCGGCGTGGCGCAGCGCGCGTGCCAGGCCGGCGCGCGCGGCCCTCATGCGGTTGCGTGGATTCATGCGGTGATGCCTCCCGTGTCGGCTGGTTGGGGCGGAGGGGTCTGCGCCGGCGCGCGCTTCAGCCGCCGGCGGCGGCCTGTTGTGCAGCCTGTGGTGCGGCTTGTTGCGCGGCCCGCTGCGCCTGCCACGCGGCCTCGTCCAGCGCCAGCCGGAAGCCCAGGTGCGACATGCTGCTGTCCGGGTCGGTCCCCTGCCGCGCGCTCGGGCGGTAGCTCAGGCAATAGTCCTGGCTGCAGAGGAACGAGCCGCCGCGCATCACGCGCTTCGGCGCGCGCGCGGGCACGCCGGCGGCATCCCAGCTATGGTCCGGGCCGCGCGGGTCGGCCTCGACACGGCCCGCGCGCGCCACGCGCCGGAACTGGTCGGCGCGATACCAGTCGGCCACCCATTGCCAGGCATTGCCGGTCATGTCGTAGAGCCCGTAGCCGTTGGCCGGGAACGTGCCCGCCGCGCTGGTGCCGGCCGCGCCGCCAGCCCTGGGGCTGACCACCGGGAACGGCTGCGGCTGCCGGCCCTGCCAGACGTTGGCCATCTGCCGGCCGCCCGGCGTGAACTGGTCGCCCCAGGCGTAGGTGGCCTGCTCCAGCCCGCCGCGCGCGGCGAACTCCCACTCGGCCTCGGTCGGCAGGCGCTTGCCGGCCCAGCGCGCATAGGCCTGCGCGTCCTGCCAGGACACCTGCACCACGGGATGGTCGTCCTTGCCCGCGATGGCGCTGCCGGGACCGCCCGGGTGCCGCCAGTCGGCGCCGGCGACGAAGCGCCACCAGCGCGAATAATCGTGCAGCGGCACCGGCCGCTCGGTGCCGACGAAGACCAGCCCGCCGGGCACCAGCGCGCCGTCCGGCGGGCGCGGCGTGCCCGGCGGCAACTGGGCCTTGAGCGCGTCCCAGCCGGGCGCCTTCTCCGCGCTGGTGACGTAGCCGGTGGCCGCCACGAACGCGCGGAACTCGGCGTTGGTCACGTGATGCACGTCCATCCAGAATCCGCTGACGCGCGTCTCGTGCGCGGGGCGCTCGTTGGCCTGCGCGAATTCGTGGTCGCTGCCCATCATGAACCGGCCGCCGGGAATCCACGCCATGCCGCGCGGGCCGTGGAGACCGTCGCCGACGATGGCTTGCGGAGCGGCCGGGCCGCCCGGCGCGGCGCGCGTGCCGGCGAGCGACGCGACGCCGCCGCCGGCGATGCCGATGGCGGCGGCCACCACCGCGAGCGCGGCGAGCGCGGCAATCGGGACTACCGGACGAAAACGCGAGGATCGTGCGGGCATGTGGCATTTCCGGTCATGGCGCCGGCGCCATGCCGGCATGAGCGGACCGCGGCGGCACGGGGCCGGCCGCGGCTGCGGTCGCGGCGGCGCCACCGCGCCGTCGATAATTTACTATCACATCAGTAAATATCATGGACAACCGGGGCAAACCCTGAACGACGCGCCCGCCGCCTAGGGCGTGATGGCTTCGACGAACAGGCGGCGCAGCTCCGCGAGCTGGTGGTCGATGCGGACCACGTCATGGCCGAGCGAGCGGCCGATGGTGACGCCGCGCAGCACCGCGACGCTGAGGTCGCGCAGCATCTCCAGGCGCGGCGCGTTGGGCAGGCCGCCGATGGCCTCGCGCCAGGCGCCGTCGAACGCGGCCTCGCGCTGCGCGATGGCCGGCAGCACCTCGGCCTGGAAGCCCGGGTCGCGGCGCGCCGCGAGCAGCAGCTCGAGCAGCGCGATCTGGTTGACCGACGAGGCGTGGTTGCCGGCGGAGTCGAGCAAGGCCAGCAGGCGCTCGCGCGGCGCCAGGAACGGCGGCGCCGCGGCGGCGAAGCGCGCCGCCATCTCGTCGTAGATGGCGTCGATCACGGCCGCCATCAGCGCGTGTTTACTCTCGAAATGGTAAATCAGGGCCGCGCGCGTCAGGCCGACGCGATCGGCGATTTCCGAAATCGTGGTGCCGGCGTAGCCGAGCTCGGCCAGGCACGCGATCGCGGCGTTCAGGATCCCGGCCTTGGTCTGCGCGGACATCTCGGCGTTGGACGTGCTGTGCTCGCGCGTTCTCCTGGGCTTCACTGATGGCTCCGATTTCGGATTTGGGGGCAATTGCCGCGTGCCATTGTAAACCCCATGTGTACTTTTCGCGCAAACAAACTAACCTACTGGAAAGTTAATAACTTGCGACCTCCGACATGGGAACGACAGGGAACGACATGACACTGACACGCCTGCATACCGAAGCCGAACGATTCATCGATGTCCAGGGCCGGCAGATCCTGCTGCGCGGCGTGAACCTCGGCGGCGACAGCAAGGTCCCCTATCCGCGCGGCGGCACCCAGTACCCGACCGACTTCGCGGACCACCGCGAGGTCTCGTTCGTCGGCCGCCCGTTTCCGCTGGCGGAGGCGGACGCGCACCTCGCGCGCATCCGCGGCTGGGGCTTCAACTGCCTGCGGCTGCTCGCCACCTGGGAGGCCATCGAGCATGCCGGCCCCGGACAGTACGACCACGCTTACCTGGACTACTTCGCGGCAATCTGCCGCAAGGCGGGCGAGCATGGCCTGTACGTGTTCGTCGACCTCCACCAGGATGCGTGGTCGCGCATGAGCGGCGGCGACGGCGCGCCGGGCTGGACGCTCGAGGCGGTCGGGCTCGACTGCCGCGCGTTCGATGCCGCGCACGCGGCGCACGTCATGCAGCACCGCTTCGACTTCGCCGACGCCAGCCCGCTCCAGCCCGGCTATGCGCGCATGAGCTGGCCGCTCAACTACCGGCTGGCGGCCAACGGCATCATGTGGACGCTGTTCTGGGCCGGCCGCCGGCTGACGCCGGACTTCCGCATCGCGGGGCGCAACGTGCAGGACTATCTGCTGGAGCATTTCCTCGGCGCGGCCGAGCAGATCGCGCTGCGCGTGCGCGACCTGCCGCACGTGATCGGCTTCGACATGCTCAACGAGCCGGGGCTGGGCTGGCTCGGGCAGGCGCTCTCGACCGACCGCGGCCTGCCGCTGCCCGGGCCCGTCGTCACGCCGCTCGCGGCGCTGGCGACCGCGCGCGGCATCCCGACCGAGGTCACGCTGAATCCGCCGAATCCGCTGGACCCGTCGAGCGCCGCCGCGCCGCGCGCCACCCGCGTGCTCAACGCGGCCGCCCGCCCGATCTGGCGCGACGGCGCGGCCTGCCCGTTCGAGCGCGCGGGCATCTACCGGCTCGACGACGGCATCGCCGTGCCGCTCGACGAACACGCCTTCGACCGCGTCGACGGCCGCGGGCTGGACATCGCCGAGGACGTGTTCGCGCCGTTCTTCACGCAGGCCGCGGCGCGCATCCGCGCCCACCGCGCCGACTGGCTGCTGATGGCGCAGATGGATCCGATCGGCATGCTCACCGGGCGCGACTATCCCGCGCGCATGCCGGCGCAGTCGGTCAACACCTGCCACTGGTACGACCTGGCGCTGGTGATGGCCAGAACCTTCGACCCCGGCGCCAGCGTCGACCTGCTGACCGGCGAGCGCGCCGAGGGACCGGCGGCGCTGCGCGAGCGGCACGTGCGGCAACTGGCCGCGCTCAGGGACGCCGCGCGCCGCTTTCCCGGCGGCGGCGCGCCCACGCTGATCGGCGAGTTCGGCATTCCCTACGATCTCGACGACGGCCTGGCCTACGCGCAATGGGCCGCCGGCAGGCGCGACGCCTTCGCGCCGCACACGGTGGCGCTCGAGCTGATGTACGAGGCGCTGGACCGGCTGCTGCTCAGCGCCACCCAGTGGAACTACACGGCGGGCAACCGCAACGACCCGCGCATCGGCGACCAGTGGAACCAGGAAGACCTCTCGATCTTCTCGGCCGACCAGATCGACCCGGCCGACCCGGCCTGCGACGGCGGCCGCGCGGTGGCCGGCTTCGCGCGGCCCTATGCGTGCGCGGTGCAGGGGCGCCTGGGCGCGATGTCCTTCGAGCGCGGCGCGGGCCTGTTCGTCGTCGAGTACGAGGCCGACGCGGCGGTGCCGGCGCCGACCGAGCTGGTGCTGCCGCGCGCGCAGTTTCCGCACGGCGCGGAGATCACCGCCAGCGGCCCGGTGCGGCACAGCGAGGAAGACCGACGCGGCGGGCGAGCCCGCATCTGGGCCGCCGCGGACGGCGCCGTGCGCGTCACGTGCCGCCGCCGCGCCGCGCCGCGCGGCGCATGACCGGCGCGCGGCGCGCCAGCCGCGGCGGCCGGCGATCCATGTCGCCAACAACTGGAAAAAAGGAGTGGACAAGGATGAAGCAGCCCCAAGCATGCAAGCACTTGCGCAACGCCATCTTGACCGGCGGCACCGCGCTGATCGCCGGATCGGCGCAGGCGCAGTCGCAGTCGAACCTGATCCTCTATGGCGTGATGGACGCCGGCATCGAATACCTGAGCCACTTTTCCGACAAGGTCCCCACGGCCGCCAACGGCTACGCCACCGGCGCCGGCCACAACACGGTGCGCATGAGCTCCGGCAACCTGGCCGGCTCGCGCTTCGGCATGCGCGGCGAGGAAGACCTCGGCGGCGGCCTCAAGGCCCTGTTCGTGCTGGAAAGCGGCTTCACCGCCGACGACGGCAGGCTGGCCTTCAACGGCCGCCTGTTCGGGCGCCAGGCCCTGGTCGGCCTCGGCGGCCACGGCGCGTGGCGCGTGACCTTCGGCCGCCAGAGCACCTCCATCTACGACGGCTTCGCCAACTTCGCGCCGGCCGCGTACACGAAATACGAGCCGGCCGGCGCGCTCGGGGGCTACAGTTCGCGCTCGGACAACATGGCCAAGTTCGCCGCCCAGGTCGGCCCGCTGATCGCGCTGGCGCACTGGTCCTTCGGCAACGGCATCTTCTCGTCGGGCGAGGTGCCGGGCCAGTTCCGCCGCGACACCGGCTACGGCACGGCGCTCAACTACGCGCTCGGCCGCTACGGCGTCGCCGTCGCCTACGACCAGTACAACCCGACCCTGACCGCGGCCGGCGACAGCGGCACCTTCCGGCGCGCCGGCGTCGCGGGCAACTACGTCAACGGCGCGCTCACGCTGCAGGGCGGCGTGCGCTGGGGCCTGGACAAGAACGGCGCGGGCGCCACGCTGATGCGCGACAACATGTACTGGATCGGCGCCAACTATCTCGCCACGCCGGCGCTGAACCTGACGCTGGCGTATTACTACGACGACATCAAGCTCGCCAACGCCAGCCTCAACCGGCTGCCCGCCACCAACGCGAAGAACCCCTGGCAGATACTGTTCATCGCCGACTACAGCCTGTCCAGGCGCACCAACGTCTACGTGCTCGGCGCCTACGCGAAGCACGCCGGCATCGGCCTGGACACCGCCGCGGGCGGCTTCGTCAACGGCTACTATCTCGCCAGCGGCAAGGACAGCATGTTCGCCGCCACGCTCGGCATCCGGACCAAGTTCTGAGCCGTGCCGGCCATGCCGGGGTACCGGCTGGCGGCACGCGACATCGCGGAGACAAAACGATGCACAACACCGCAAGCCTGGGGACGCGCCGCGCCCGGACGTGGCCCTGGACCCTGCTGGCCTGCGCCCTGGTGGCGATCACGGCACCGCTGACGCTCTGCCTGCTCATCCCGTGGCACTGGGGCGGGCCGGGCAGGACCGGGGCGGTGCTGTCCTACCTGGTGCCGATGCTCGCGCTCTCGTTCCCGCTGCACCTGCTGCTGGTCACGGCCGCGGCGGCGGTGTCGTGGTACGCGGCGCTGCGCGCCGGCGCCAGGCTGGCCGCGGCGCTGTCCGCGGTGGTGGCCATCCTGACCGCGGCGATGGGCCTGGTCCCGGCCATCGCCACGTGGCAGCAGGCGCGCGCGCTCGGGGTGCCGCTGTCGCTGCGCGACTATCTCGCCAATGCGCGCCACGTCAACAAGGGCCCGGCGCAGCCGGCGCGCAGCGTGGTCTACGGCACCGCCGCCGACGGCACCCGGCTGGTGCTGGACGTGTGGCGCAGCGGCCGGCCCGGCGACGGCCCGCTGCGTCCGGCCATCGTGCAGGTGCACGGCGGCGGCTGGGTGCGCGGCAACCGCAGCATGACGCCGGACTGGAACCGCTGGCTGAACGGGCTCGGCTACGAGGTGTTCGACGTGGAATACCGCATGCCGCCGAATGCGCGCTGGCAGGACGAGGTCGGCGACGTCAAGTGCGCGCTGGGCTGGGTCGCCGCGCATGCGGCCGACTACCACGTCGACCCCGCGCGCATCAGCATCATGGGCAGCTCCGCCGGCGGCAACCTCGCCGCGCTGGCCGCCTACAGCGCGGGCGACGCGCGCCTGCCGCCGTCGTGCGCGGCGCGGCCGGTCGCGGTCAGGAGCGTGGTCAACCTGTTCGGCCCGGCCGACCTGGCGCGGCTGCACGACGCGCCAGCCACGCCGCCGCACATACGGGCCGCCTTGCGGGCGTATGCCGGCGGCACGCCCGCGGCGCAGCCGCAGCGCTACCGCCTGCTGTCGCCGCTGAGCCACGTCGGCGCGCAAACGCCGCCCACCATCACGCTCATCGGCCTGAGCGACCGCGTGATCGCGTCCGAGCAGGCCGGGCTGCTGGACGACGCGCTGGCCCGCCACGGCGTGCCGCACGAGACCTGCCTGCTGCGCGCCACCGACCACGCCTTCGCCCATCACTGGGGCGGCTTTGCCACGCAGATCGCGCGCGCCAGGATCGCGGCCTTCCTCGAGCGACATGCGGGCGCGGCGGCGCCGGCTGCCGGCGACAACCACTGAACCGCGCCGGGCTCAGGCGCCCGCGCTACCCGCCACGGCGTCGGCCAGCTCCACGCGCTCGCCGCTGCCGGCCGCCTCGCCGCGCGCGGCCTGCTGCTCCATGTAGCGCACCAGGTAGGCGCACAGCGCCGCGCGGCTTTCCTCGAGGAACAGCGAATGGTCGAACTTCGGCAGGGTCCGCACGCGGATGTGCGCGAGCCCCTGCAGCGCCTCCAGGTTGCCGCCGAAACGGTCCCTGGCTTCTTCCAGGCCGAGGTCGCTCATGCCGAACAGGAAGTCGGTCTGCACGCCGCGCCGGTCCAGCTCGCGCATGGCGGCGCGCGCGAAGCCGGTCACGGTGGTGGTGTCCTCGCCGCGGCGCCAGCGCGTCAGCGCGGACGCGGCGCGCTGGCCCAGGCGGCGCGCGCCGCGCCGCACGAAGCCGTGGAGGATCGGCACCACCCTGACCTCGCCGCGCAGCAGCCGCTGCCAGTTCTCGACGCGGCGCACCGCGGCGGCGTAGCCGCGCATGGACTGCACACGCTCGCTGGCGGCGGCCGTGTCGGCCTCGTCCCAGCGGAACTTGGCGAGGTTGGCCAGCACCACGCCGGACACGTTGGGGTTGCGCAGGGCCACGTGCAGGCTGATGTAGGCGCCCGAGCATACGCCCGAGACCACCACGCGGCGCAGGCCCTGCGCGCGCAGCCAGTCCACCGCGGCGCTGGCGTCCTCGCAGGCGCAGGGGTCGTATACGGCGGGGATGCTCATCTGGCGCGCCGGCGCGGGGCTGTCGCCGAGCGCCGACAGGTCCAGGCGCAGCGCGGTCACGCCGTGGCGCGCCAGCTCGCGCGACAGCATGACGAACAGCCGCCCGTCGCCGACGTGGTGGTTGCCGCCGGTGTTCGGGAACACGATGGCCACGCCGTTGGGCGCGCGCCGCGCCGGCTGGCACAGGATGCCGAACTGGCGGCCGTGGTCCAGCCAGACCCGCTGCTCGCGCACGCCGTCGACCTCCCACTCCAGCGCCGGGCGCGGCTCCTGCGCCGCCGGCGCGGCGCGCGCGGCGGCCCTGGGCACCGGGCCGAGCCACGCCAGCACGGCCTGCCAGGCGGCCTCCGGCACGCGAGCGTACTCGGCCGCCTGCATCATGCCGGCGTACTCGGGAAAGCCGTCCAGCGTGACCTCGGCGCCCGACGCGCGGTAAAGCGTACCCATTTCTGCGACCGGCGACGCGGTGCCCGGCCAGGCGTCGAGCAGCAGCACGCGCGGCGCCGGGCAGCCCTTGCGGCGCGCCAGGCGCAGGCCTTCGAGCGCGGCCACGGTGTCGGCCTGGAAGCGGTAGGCGAGCACGTCGAGCGCGCCGTCGGCGGGCGGCGCCTGCGCGATGTCGGGGATCACGTTGTTGAGCCAGCCGGTATGCAGCGCGCGCAGTTCGCGCAGGTAGTTGCGCCCGTTTACCACCGGCGCCAGCAGCACCAGCCCGGCCACCACGGCGGGATCGCGCGCGGCCAGCGCCTCGGCCGCGAGCACCGCCAGCGCCGCGCCCAGGCGCAGGCCGCACAGCACCACGCGTTCCACGCCGCCCTGCTCGCGCAGGGTGCCGACCGCGGCCAGGATGCCGTGCACGCACCACGCGATGTGCTCTTGCTCGGCGCCGCTGCCGGCGGCGTCGCCGGTGCCGGGATAGTCGAAGCGCAGCGCCGGCACCCCGGCCGCGGCGAGGTCGTCGGCCAGGTGCCGGAACGCGCGGTGGGACCACATCGCCTCGTGGCCGTGCGGGTTGCACAGCACCACGCCCGTGCTGCCCGCGGCTTCATGCAGCCAGCCGGCGCATCCTTCGAACAAGACCGGTTTCATCACCTCTCCCAATGAAAAACGGGGCTTGGGCCCCTGGCATCTTGCACACGCAGAAACGGGTACGCTTTGTTGTTGCGCGCGTGCCGGCGGCGACGCCGAAGCCCGCTGCCGGCGCGCATGCGGGGCCGGAAAGCACCACGTTTTCGCCCCACTTGCGGCCTGCCCGCGGGCACGCAGAAACGGGTACGCTCCCGGCCGCCGCGCCATGCCGCGGACCGTCAGGCGGTCAGGCCGCCGGCATGGAGCCATGCTGGTCCGCGCCCGGAGCGGGCGCGGCGCGCGCCTCCAGCGCCAGCGCTTCGGGCCGCGCGGGCGGCAGCGGCAGGCCCAGGTACGGGTTCATCGCGGCGAAGTCCGCGCGGTTGCTGCGCCGGCGCGTGACGCCGTTGAGCATGCCGCCGGCCAGGCGGGCCTCGGCGCGCGCCAGGCGCTTGAGCGCTTCGTCGACCTGGCTGGCCGGCGTGACATCGGCGCGCACCACCAGCAGCGTGGCGCCGGCGAGGTTGGCCACCAGCGTGCCGTCGGCCACCGCCAGCACCGGCGGCGTGTCGATGATGACGAGGTCGAAGCGCGCCTTGCAGATGCGCAGCGTCTCGGCCAGCGCGGGCATCATCAGCAGCTCGGACGGGTTGGGCGGCGTGGCGCCGGCGGTGATCAGCGACAGGCCGGACACCACCGTGGGCCGCACCACCGTGGCGGGATCGGCGCGCCCCGCCAGCAGGTCGGCCAGCCCCGGCTCGGGCGCCTGGTCGAACCAGTGCGCGACCCTGCCGCGGCGCAGGTCGGCGTCGATGAGCAGCACGCGCTGGCCGGCCTCGGCGAACAGCACCGCGAGGTTGACCGCGGCGAAGGTCTTGCCCGCGCCGGGCGCGGGGCTCGTCACCGCGAGCACGCAGTCGGGCGCGTTGCGCACGGCGAAATGCAGCGCCGCGCGCACGCTGCGCAGGCCTTCCACCGCGACCGAATGCGGCGAGCGGCGCGCCAGCAGGAAGCGGTCGTGCAGGCCGCAGCGCAGCAGCCGGTCGCCCTCGCTGGAGGCGAACTCGCCGGGCTCGGCCAGCGCGGTGCCGGGCGCCGGGGCGTAGAGCCGCGGGCCGGGCGCGCCGGCAAACCCCATCATCATGCCCAGGCGGCGATGCACCTCGGCCTGCTGCTCGAGCTCGGCCTGCTCGCTGCTGAAGGCGATCTCGCCGAGCATGGGCATGCCGAGCCGCGCCTCGGCGTCGGCCGCGTCGGCCACCGAGGGCTTGAGGCGCTGGCGCGCGGCCACGCCGATCAGGCCCAGGCACAGGCCGAGCAGCGCGCCGCCGCCGGCCAGCGGCAGCGGGCCCGGGCCGTCCGGGCGCGCCGGCGGCAGCGCCGGGTCGACGATGCGCATGGTGCTGGAGCGGTCGGACTGCGCCAGCGAGAGCTGCTGCTCGCGGTTGCGCAGCGTCATGTACATGTCCTCGGCGACCTTGACGTCGCGCGTGAGCGCCACCGATTCGCGCTCGGTCTCGGACAGGTTCTGCATGCGCGAATCCATGTCGCGCCGCACCTTGCCCAGTTCCTGGATCTGCGTGTCGACGGTGCGCACTTCGTTGCTGTCGGTGGTGAAGCGCTGCAGCAGGCGGGTGCGCTCCAGGCGCAGCGCGGCGATCTGGCGCTGGTAGTCCATGCTGCCGTTGAGGTAGGACTGCGCCTCCTGCGTGGGCGCCATCGTGCCGCTGCGCGCGCGGTAGCGCGTGAGCGCCGCCTCCGCGCGCTCGAGCTCGCGCTGCACGCGCGGCAGCTCGCTGGTGACGAAGGCCAGGCTGCCGGCGGCGTCGTCGCGGCGCTGGCTGGTCTGGCTGTCGATGTAGGACTGCGCCACGCCGTTGACCAGCGCGGCGGCGAGCTTGCGGTCCGGGTAGCGCCACGCGATGCGCACGGTGCCGGCGTCGCGCGTGTGCTCGTCCACCACCAGTTCGCCGGTGATGGCGTCGATCACCGACAGCGGATCGCGCCGCATCAGTTCGAAGCGCGTGCCGGGCCGCGCGTCGAGCTGCCCGACCTGCAGCTCCACGTCGTTGCCCGCGGCGGGCTCGCCGACCGCGCCGTCGAGCAGCATGGCCTCGCCCGCGTAGAGCCGGTAGCGGCCTTCGGGCTGGGCCACCAGCGTGAGCGGCACGTTGAGCAGGCGCTCGGGCACCGACAGGCTGTCCACCCGCGCGCGCTCGCCGCCCCAGGCGTAACCGAGGCCCTCGGGCCACGGCGCGAGCACGCGGCCGGGCTCGGCCAGGCGCTCGGCGAGCGCCCCCAGCAGCGGCGCGCGCACCGGCGCGGCCGACACGTCCAGGCGCAGACGCTCCACCACCGGCCCGACCACCGCGCGGCTGGTCAGCATGCCGGCATCGAACTGCGCCGCGGACACATTGCCCTGCGCGGCATTGCGCGGCGCCATCTGCACCAGCGCCTCGACCCGGTAGCGCGGCGGCGTGGACAGCGCCACCAGCGCGCCGGCCACCCCGCCGGCAACCGCGAGCCCGACGATCCAGCCGAGGTGGTCGAGCAGCGCGCGCCGCCCGCGCGCGCGCGGCTGCGCCGGCGCATTCGCAGCCGGCGTCGCGCCGGCAAAGAACAACCTGTTCACGGCATTCTCCCTGGGCGGCCGACCCGTCGGCCATGCTCGCCCCATTGCCCGTCGGCCATCGGCCGCGCCGGCTTCAGACGGTTGCCAGCGCCGGCAGCAGTCGATCGAATTCGCGCTTGACGAGCTTGTAGCACTCGCACGAATGCGCTTCCAGGCCATGCCGGTCGAGCACGGTGATGTGCCCGCGGCTGTGCTGGATCAGGCCGAGGTCCTCGAGCTTGCCGGCGGCCTCGGTCACGCCCTCGCGGCGCACGCCGAGCATGTTGGCGATGACCTGCTGCGTGATGACCAGCTCGTTGGAAGCCATGCGGTCGAGCGCCAGCAGCAGCCAGCGGCACAGTTGCTTGTTGAGCGAGTGGTGGCGGTTGCACACCGCGGTCTGCGCGATCTGCGTGAGCACGGCCTGCACGTACAGCAGCGTGACGCGCTGGATCGCCGGCGAATGCAGGAACTCCTGCTTGAGCGTGGCCGCGGACAGGCGGTAGGCGAAGCCCGGCGTGCGCACTTCCACGCGGCACGGCATGGTGTCGCCGCCGGTGAGCACCGGAATGCCGACCAGCCCCTCCTTGCCGATGGCGGCGATCTCCACCGTGGCGCCGTCTTCCAGCAGCGACAGCATCGAGACGATGGCCGTGGTGGGGAAGTAGACGTGATGGATGCGCTGGCCGGAGTCGGTCAGCAGTTGCCCGGCGCGCATGCGCACCAGCTCGAGATGCGCCGACAACAGCTCCCAATCCTTGCGCGGCAAGGCACCCAGCACATGATTGACGTGCAGATCCGAACGCTGACTGATCATTTCCCTCTCCCCGTGACCAGCCGCACGAACACTTAACACCGGAGCCGGTCCGCGCACTTCGCGGGACCCGCGCCGGCCGCCTATTCCGTGACCCAGGCTCGTGCGGCATCTGTGTCTTCATTAAGGGCTATATGTGGGCCTGCCAACAGTAGCCGCACGGTTGAAACCCGGTCATCCTTCGGTAGGTTTGAGAGCAATTGCCGGGGCAGGGCCAATGCCGCGCGGACGCCGCCCCGGCGCGGCGGGCAGTATGGTGCGAGCGCGGCGCATCAGGCGCCCGGCGCACTGTAGGCAAGCGCGCGTCTCGCATTGAGCGCATGGATCTCCCCCATCGGGATGAACGCGGCGCCGGGCGGGCCCGCACCGCGCACTCCGCCATCGGGGCCGGCCTCGGGCAGCAGCCGCACGCGCCGGCGGCTGCCGGGCGCGAGGTGGAACCAGTCCTGCTCGGCGCGCATGGTGGCATCCTCGATGTGGACCCAGCGCGCGAAGCGCCGCGCCGATATCGTGAGCCACCAGTCGCCGTGCTCGCGCGTCACCGCCACCGCCAGCTCGGGCGGCTCGAGCGCGGCCGCGCTGCGGTCGGGCAGGTAGCAGGCCTGGCTCAGCAAGGCGCCGTCGGCGGGATCGAACAGCGCGGCGCGCACCACGTCGTGCTGGCGCGGGCCGAAGCGGTAGGCATAGGTGAAATCGAAGAACGCGCCGGCCAGCTCGGCGCCGCTCACGCGCCGCGTGGCGCGCGGCGCCAGGCACAGCTCGCGCGTGACGTCGAGCAGCGCGGTCTCGCCGTCGCGCCAGCATTGCAGTTGCAGGCGCACCGCGCGCGGCGCGGCGCTCTCGTTGATGAGGTGCAGGTGGATGCCGTTGAGGCCTTCGTCGGTGAGCAGCACCTGCAGCGGCTGCCACACCTGGCGCAGCGCGTGCCACGCGGACTTGGGCCGCGCCAGCGCGTCGACGATGCCCCAGCCCGCGCCCGGCAGCAGGTCCTGCAACTGCCACACCAGCGCGCCGGCGCAGGTGGAGCCGGCGCGGCGCCATTCGCTGAACACGTCGGTCATGACCTCGGCCACCACCGCGCGCGACAGTTGCAGGTAGCGCGCGCTGTCTTCGTAGCGCAGGCGCGGCGGGTCCACCTTGAACAGCTCGCGCAGGTAAAAGTCGCGCACGTCCTCGAAATCCCAGCCGCTGCCCGCGTCGCGCGGCACGCGCGCCTTCCAGCGCGGATCGTGCGCGGGCGGCACCGGCAGCGCCTCGGCCAGCGTGCGCGCGCACGGCACGTTGGCGAAGGCCAGGCATTCGGAGGTGAAGCGCACGCTGGCGCGGCGCGCGTCGTCGAGCGGGCGCTGGTAGGCGCCCACGCCGTAGTAGTGCGTCACGCCGCTGTCGGGCTGGAACGGCCACGCGCCGCCGCTGGGCGAATTGCGCACGTAGACCGCCTCGGGATGCCAGCGCGCCAGGCAGGCCGGGATGATCTCGTCGAACAGCGGCTGGCGCCATGCCGCGGCGGCAACGCCCATCATGGCGGCCTGCTGCTCGACCTCGCTGCCGCCGCACAGCACCGCCACGCTCGGGTGGTGGCGGTGCGCGGCCAGCCATTCGCCGACCTCGCGCGCGGCCTGCGCCATCAGCGGGCGCGCCGCTTCGGCATCGGCCGAATAGTCGAAGTTGGCGAACATGAAGTCCTGCCAGACCAGCAGGCCGAGCGCGTCGCACGCATCGAAGAAGGCCTCGCCCTGGTAGCAGGTGACGCCGCTCACGCGCACCATGTTCATGCCGGCGCCGTGCGCCAGCGCGAGCCATTTTTCCACGGCCGCGGGCGCATCGGCGTGGCCGGTCAGATCGTGGCTGGTCCAGCAGGCGCCGCGGCAGAAGATGCGCTCGCCGTTCACGCGCAGCGCGAAGCCTTCGTCGCCCTGCGGTGTCTCGCGCTCGGCTTCGATGCGGCGAAAGCCGACCTGCGCGCAGTCGATGCGCAGTTCTCCCAGCCGCAGTTGCACGGCGTAGCGTTCGGGCGCGCCATGCGTGTGCGGCCACCACAGGCGCGGCGCGGGGATGGCGAGCTCGCCTTCGTAGGCGATGCCGCCCGGGCCTGCGTCCACCGCGGCCAGCGGCGCCTCGCGCCCGTCCGCGCACAGCATCGGCAGCACGCCCGGCGGCAGCGGCGCCACGTCGCGCAGGCACAGGCGGATCGTGCCGCGCGCGAGATCGGCGTCGAGCGCGGCGTGCAGGTCGTAGCGCGCGGTCAGCAGCGGGCTGGCGGCGTCGAGCGGCAGCAGGTCGACGCCGCGCCACGGGCCCACGGTATGGACCGGCGGGCACCAGCCCGGCATGTGGCCCAGCAGCGTGGTGCGCACCAGCCGCAGCGAGGGCGGCGTGACCAGGCGCGGCTTCCACCGCGCCGGCCCGCGCTGGCCGCGCAGCCAGCGGTGCAGCGCGCGGAAGCACAGGTACAGCACATGGCTGCCGTCGAGATGCAGCTCGGCCTCGTGCGCGGTGAACATGTTGTGCGCGTCGAGCACGCGCGTCTCGTCGAGCCAGACCTCGGCGATGGTGGCCAGGCCATGCAGGCGCAGGCGATGCGCGCCGCTGCCGGACAGCGGCACGCGATACCAGTAGTCGTGGTCGTGCAGCGCGCGCGGCGCGCCGGCCTGCCACCGGCCCGCGGCCTGCAGCGCCTGCGCCACGGTGCCGGGCACGCTGGCCGGCAGCCACGACGCGCGGCCGTCCAGCGCGTCCAGCGCCGCCGGCGAGGCGGCGGCGCCGGCGGGCGTCTCCAGCAGGGTCCAGCCGTGCGCGAGCGGCTGCCGGCAGGCGGGCCGCCCGGGGACCGGCGCGAGTGCGAGCGGCGCGTGCATGGCCGGCGGGCGCGTCAGTATTCGGCTTCGCCCACGTAGCCGGCCAGCGCGGGCACCGCCGCCTCGTAGGAGGCTTCGAGCTGGTCCAGGCAGTCCAGGCAGCGGTCCACGCGGCGGCTGATGACGGAGCGCACCAGACGGAACTGCATCACCATCGCCTCGGAGGCCATCTTCTGGCATGCGCCGGCGATGCTGTCCGGCATCGGCTGGCCGTGCTGGGCCAGCCAGCGCAGGTACTGCCCGAGCAGCTCGAAGTTGGCGCCGAGCTGGCGCAGCACGCAGAACGCATAGGGATGGAAGACCTGCTCGCCGCCGGCCATCAGCGCTTCCTGGTGCGCCGGGAACGCGGTGCGGAACGCGGCGATGGGGTTCTGGCGCGGGCGCCGCGCGAGGTGCCTGCGCAGCAGCGCGAGCGCGGCGCGCACCAGCATCGCCCCCTCCAGCGCCGGAAAGCGGCGGCGCACCACCTCGGCGTAGGGAAACAGCAGGTTCACGTCGCCGGCCAGGCCCGGCAGGCGGCGGAACAGGCCGTCGTAGTCCTCGCCGCTGGCCACGTGGTAGCCCTCGTTGTGGTAGTAGCCGACCGACTGCGCGTCCGGCACCATCACGTCGATGCCGATGGTGGTCTTGCTGTGCTCGCGGCGGTAGGTGGTGGCGCGGTTGTCGGGCAGGTAAAAGCTGTCCACCTCGAGCAGCACCACGTGGCCGCGGCAGGTCTGCGCGGCCACGCGCGCCTCCATCGACTCGTACAGCGAGAGTTCCTGCACCACCACGCCGTACAGGCGCTCGAGGTCGTCGTGCGGGTATTTGAAGAAGGTGAACTGGTCGCCCTCGAAATCCTGCGCCACGGTGAAGCCGAGCGCCGCCACCGGATCGAGCGCCCAGCCGTGCAACAGCTCGATCCACAGGTCGACATAGCAGTTGGTCTGCGGCCAGACCGGATTGCCGCTGTGCAGGGCGTGCGACACGTGGGCGACGCGCTCCAGGGTACGGGGGGCGACGAGCATCACAGCCCTCCCAGCGTGGCGCGCACGCCGCGAGGCCACTGCGAGAGGTCGAAGCCGTGGTGGCGCAGCAGCGCCAGCGTCAGGCGCTCGATGCCGAAGCCGACGCAGCCGGTGTGGGCCGGCTCGCCGTCGGCGGTGCGCAGCTCCCACACCTGGCCGAAGTGGTCCATGTGGTAGTTGAAGCTCATGCAGGCGGTGGGCGGCGCGCCCTCGTTGATGGGGACCAGCAGCTCGAACTTGAGCTTCAGCTCGCGCTGGCTGTCGGCCACGATCTTGCCGCCGCGGCCGAAGAACGGGTCGTTGGCGACGTCGACCTCGTGCGGCAGCTCGAGCAGGCCGGCGAGCTGCTGGCCGCGCTCCATCCACAGCTGGCGGAACGCGATGATCTGCTCCGCGTTGCCCAGGCGCACGTACTCGCGCTGGCGGAACATCTGCATGCGGGCCGGGTCGATCGACGGCTCGTGGCGGAAGCAGTACGACAGCACGTCCACCACCAGCCCCTGCGGCGGCATCGGCCCGCGCCGCGCCACCGCCGGGTAGATCGGATAGCAGGCCGCGGGCGTGAGCACCACGCGCGTGGGGCGCTGTTCGTCGGCCCATTCCTCGCCGTCCTCGAGCCGCGCCAGCAGGCGGTGGTGGTCGCGGTCGCTGCCGCAGAAGCTGTGCACGGTGCCGGCCAGCTGCGGGAAGCTCTTGAGATAGCCGCTGGCCTCGAAGTCCTTGCGCGACATGGCCGGCGGGAAGCGCATCACTTCCGCGCGCTGGTCCGCGCCGAGCGCGCTGACGGCCACGTTGAGGCCGTCGGCGATGGCCTCGAACACCGCGCTGCGGCCGTACACGCCGTCGACGCCGCTGGGGATCAGCAGGCCGGCCGCGATCAGCGCCTGCTGGTAGCGCCGCTGGCCGGCCTGCGGGTCGCCGTAGGGCGTTGCCGCGGCGGCATCCCCGGCGGGTTCGGCGAGTCCGGCGGACGTGGCGGGCGCGGCGCCGGCATTGTCCACGCTAACGTTGGCATCCATGTGGTGCTCCTCAGCTCGAACGCTCGGCCAGCAGCAGGCTGGCGGTGTTGGTCAGGATCCGGTCGTTGTTGATCATCAGCGGCGCCGACCAGAGATCGCGCAGATGGCGCCCGAGGCTGTAGGGCGTGCCGTGCTTGTAGCCGGCCATGCCGCAGATCATCATGGCCTGCTGCACCGCCTCGATGGCCAGCGCGGAGACGCTGGTCTTGAGCCCGTTCATCTCGGCCGCGAGCGAGAACAGCGCGGACACCGACAGCCCGGCGTGGCGCTGGCGCTGGTGGGCCAGCGCGAGTTCGAGCCGGCCTTCCATCATCTGCACCATCGCCACCGCGTCGGCCACGCGCGTGGCCGACGGCGGCAGCGAGCCGGGACGCGCGCGCGCCTGGCCCTGGAAGAAGGCCTTGGCGCGCTGCACGGCGTCGCCGGCGATGCCGGTCCACAGCGACGCCCAGAGAATGTGCGAGACCGGCGTCATGGTGCCGTCGGCGATCTCGCCGAACGCCACCGGCAGGATCTGCTCGCAGGCGCCGCGCGCCTCCAGGCGAAAGCCGTTGCTGCAGGTGCCGCGCATGCCCAGGGTGTCCCAGGTGCTGAGGCTTTCCAGCGTGAAGTCGGGCTTGAGCAGGCACACCATGACCTGGTCGGAGGGCGAGGCGTCGGCATGGCGGCGCGCGGTGGCCAGGATCGCGTCGGCGTGCGCGCCGTAGGAGATCGTCGGCGCCATCTTGAGCAGGTGGAAGCGGCCGTTGTCGACGTTGACCGCGCAGCCGCTGTTGCGCAGCGCGCCGCCGATGGCCTCTTCCGAGGTGGCCGAGGCCAGCAGCAACTGCTCGCCGGCGATGCGCCCGAGCAGCTGCTCGTGCCAGGGGCTGCCGCCGCCGTGCTCGATCAGGCAGGCGACCTGGATCTGGTGCATCGCGTAGATCATGCCGGCCGACGCGCAGCCCGCGGCGAGCACGCGGCAGATCGCCGCGATGGTGTCGAGCGAGGCGCCCGCGCCGCCGTGCGCGGCCGGCACCATCGCACCGAGCAGGCCATGCTGGCGCAGCACCGCGAAGGCCTCGTGCGGGAAGGCGGCGTCGCGGTCGACGCGGTCGGCGTGCAGCGCGGCCTCGGCGGCGGCCAGGGCCGCCGCGGCCATCAGCCCGGCGGTGCCGGCATGGACCGCGGCCGGGCGCGCCAGCTCCACGCTGGCCAGCGGGGGGCTCATGCTGCCTCCTGCTGCTGCCTGAGCTGCTCGGCCGCGGCGGCGAGCGAATTCACGCTGCGAAAGAGCTGGCGGGTCAGCATCGCATCCGGGATCTCGATGTTGAACGCATTCTCGATGGCCAGCATCACGTGCACGGTGGCCAGCGACGACAGGCCGGCTTCGTAGAGATCGGCCTGGTCGTCGAGCGCCTCGACCGATACGTCGAGCCGCGCCACCTCGGCGAGGATTTGTCGAATGGTTGCCTTCATCTCTGTTACTCCTCGGTGAGGATGATCGGGTTTCATCATTGGGCCGCAGCCGCCATCGGGCTTCGGTGCGCTGGCCCACCAACTTCGCGCCGCCGCGGCGGCGGCATGTCGCCGGACGGCGAACGCGAGCACCCGGCGCGCGCGGTGCTTGCCGGGCGGGTGCCCGGCGGTGCTCAGTAGGCGGCCTTGCCGGTCCAGCCGTGCAGGGCGGTGCGCAGGATGATGTGCAGGTCCAGGCGGAACGACCAGTTGCGGATGTAGAAGATGTCGAACTCGATGCGCCGGCGCATCTTGTCCACGGTGTCGGTCTGGCCGCGCAGGCCGTTGATCTGCGCCCAGCCGGTGATGCCGGGCTTGACGCGGTGGCGCAGCATGTAGCGGTCGATCACTTCCTTGTAGATCTCGTTGTGCTCGATGGCGTGCGGGCGCGGGCCCACCACCGACATCTCGCCGCGCAGCACGTTGAAGAACTGCGGCAGCTCGTCGAGGCTGGTGCGGCGCAGGAAGGCGCCCACGCGCGTGATGCGCGCGTCGCCGCGCACGGCCTGGGTCACGCCGTGCTCCCGGTGCTGCACCATCGTGCGGAACTTGTAGACGTGGAACGGCTTGCCGTCCATGCCGAGGCGCGCCTGCCGGAACAGCACCGGCCCCGGCGACGACAGCTTGACCGCCGCGGCGATCGCCAGCAGCAGCGGCGACAGCCCGGCCAGCGCGGCCAGCGCGAAGGCGCGGTCGAAGCTGGCCTTGAGCAGGCCGGTGATGCCCGACTGCGGCGGGCTGTTGAGGTCGATCACCGGCAGGCCGAGGAAGTCGCTGAAGCGGTGGCCGAGCAGCTCGACCGACATGATGTCGGGCACCCAGCGGATGTCCACCAGGTCGTTGCGGAAATGGGAGACCACGTCGTACAGGTCGCGGCACGCGGCCATCGGCAGCGTCAGCCAGATTTCGCGCACGCCGTTGTTGCGCACGAAGGCGCAGACCTGCTCGAGCGACTCCAGCCGCGTCACGCCGGCGGGCACCGGCTGCATGCCTTCGTCGTAGATGCCGGCGACGTTGTAGCCGGCGCCGCGGTTGCTGCCCACGCGCTGGTACATCTCGTGGCCGAGCGAGCCGTAGCCGAGGATCACCACGCGCTTGGCGTTGATGCCGAGCTCGCGCACGCTGCCGAGCATGCCATAGAGCGCCACGCGCGAGGCCAGCAGCATGGCCGCCACGCTCAGCAGCCAGCTCATCGACCACAGCCGCGACAGCGCGGCCGACTGGTGCATCAGGTAGGCGGCGATCAGCCCGAGCATGCAGACCGCGCCCCACGCGGCCAGCGTGCGCAGCGCCAGCGCCATGCGGCTGCGGCCGCGCCAGGAGTTGTACAGGCCGCAGGCCGGGAACACCAGCAGCGTGCTCACCGAGCACAGCACGGTGATGAAGCCGTGCACCGGGGCGGCGCTGCGCAGGCCGTGCGGGAACAGCAGCTCGCCCACGGCCACGCCGCACGCGGCGACGATGGCGGCATCGGCAAAGCGGTAGAGCATCTGCAGCGCAGCCTGGCGCTCGCCCACGAAGGCGCGGATCGCGGACATGATTTGCCTCCATCCGGCAGGCCGGACCAGTGATGCAGATCATGGTTGCGCCGCGCGGGCCCGGCGGTCTGTTTGCTGGCACACACAGGGGCGCCGTGGCGTCCCCTGCGCCCTCTCCCGCCCTGCCGCCCTAAGCGCTCAGCGCGCGGCCTGGTCCGGCGGCGCGCAGGCGAACACCGCGGCGCCCTCGTGCCGGGCCGCCCATTCGCGCCACTGGCCGCGCTGGAACGGCTTGTCGCGCCCGGCCAGGCGCGTGGCCAGGATCTCCAGCCAGCGATGCGTGGGCGCGGCCACGCCGGCGACCGGCACGCCCAGCATCACGGCCATCAGGATCACCGCCGCCAGCGCGGGCGCCGAGCGGCGCGGGCGCGCGCTCCAGGCGATGAAGGACAGGCTCGCGGCGAAGCCGAGCGCGAGCCCGCTGATGACTTCGGAATCGGAATGCGCCTGCAGCTTCAGGCGGGAGACGCCCACCAGCAGCGCCAGCAGGATGCCGGCGCCGGACGCGGCCAGCGCCAGGCGCGGATGGCGCGCGGGTACCACCAGGTACAGCATCACCGGCAGCACCGAGGCGGCCATCGTGCTGTGCCCGGAAAAGCCCGTGAAGTTGAGCGCCTCGCAGCCGATGCCCCAGCCCATGAAGGCCAGCTTCGACGCCAGCACCAGCGCCGCGGCGGAGCCGAACGACAGCAGCCAGCGGCGCGCGCCGGCGTAGGCACCCGCATACAGCAGCCAGATGGCGAGCAGCACCGCGCAGGGCAGCAGCAGGGAGGTTTCGCCGAAGCGCGAGATGAAATGCCAGTGCATCGGGATGGCCGTGGTGAGGTTTGGTTTCGGTACGCGGGCAAAGTATCACAGTTGCCTTTCATGGTTACTACGGGTGCCACGATTGCCGCGGCCGCGTCCCGCGATCCGCGCCGTGCCGGTCGGGGCGCCGTGCTGCCGCCGGCGGCGCCGGTTTCCCCTGGCGCCGCGCTCGTCCGGGCTTGATCCCGCCTTGTCTCAACCCAGCCGGAAGCATGAAGCGGCCAGGGTGGCGCGGCCCGCGCCGCCGCGCGCAGCACGGCGCGGCGGCGCATGCGCCGGGCCGGCGGGTTTCGCCGGCGCGCGCCGGCACCGGGCGGCGAATGCTGCTTCTGGCCGATACAGTTGCCGGCATGCTTTGTCTATCGTCGGAGAGTGGCCTGTCCGAGCGGAATCGGGCAGGCCGCTTGGAGTCCGCATGGTCCCCCGGTCGGCGGACTCTTTTTTTTGCGCGGCGCCAGGCTGATCCCGCCGGCGGCGGCCTTCGCCCGCGCCAGAAAAAGAACAGGCCACGGCGTGCCGTATCTGCCGGACGGCTCGACCGTGGCCATCAAGTTCCGGCGCAGCTTGCGCTGCGGCCGAACCGCGCGTGCGCGCAAGCCTGCCTGGCCTGCGCACCGGATCGCTCCGGTCCCCCGAGCACGCGCTCGTCGTCGCCCTCCCGTTATCCCGCCATGTCGGCCGCGGCTGCCGCAGTGGCGCGCGCGCGTCGTGCCGGCAGCCGCCCGGCGGCTCAGCCGGCCGCCGGCTCGCGCGGTTGCTCGCCGGCCACCACCACACAGTATTCATGGCGCGCGAGCAGCCCGTCGCGCACCGCCGCCACCCGGCGGCGCGCTTCCTGCTCGCCGGCGAAGGTGGCCGCGGCAATCGCCGCGGCCTCGCAGGCGTAGCGCCGGCCGTGCAGCTCGCCGCGGTACAGCAGCGGCCCGTCGCGCCCGGTGGTCAGCCTGATCTCGTAGCAGCACGCCCATTTGCCCCGGCCTTCGGGCACGGCGAAGCCGCGCACGACCAGGATGTCCAGCCCGTTTTCCATACGACCCCCTCTGCAACGCGCGCCGGCCGGATCGACATTGGCTGTCCCGGCTTCGTTATCCGCGCGCTTTCAGCATAGGAGGCCGTGCCAGCCGGCGCCTCATCCCCTTGCCGTAGACCCACCTGAACCGATGGGGGAAGACAGCGGCATGACGAAGCCTCGGCGCGGGAAACACTGGCCGCCGGCGCGCACCAGCGCCACCGCGGCGCGTGTCTGCTCGGGCGAGGCCGGCACGGCCAGGCAGCCGCTGGCGCCGAGATAAGCCGCGTGGCCGGTGAAGACGGGGTCGACGGTTTCGCTCATGACCAGCCAGCGCCGCGGCGCCAGCCGCGTGCTCAGCGCATGCAGCAACCGGAAGGGATCGGCGTCGGTGCCGCTGCAGTCGAGCAGCGCGAAATCGATGGGGCCGCGCGGCAGGTCCGCGGGCGCGGCCTCGAGCAGCCATTCGGGCGTCTGCGACAGGACCGGAGCGAGCGCCGACAATTCGCGCAGCTGACGCAGCACCCCCCGGCGCAGCATCATGTTGTGGGCAAGCAGGAGCGTTGTCATCGGGAGAGGTGACAGCGGGTTGGGAGGGTCGCGCGCCGGCACGGCGCCGGCCGCGCGCAGAGACTTCAGTTGGGAACCAGCGTAGCAAGCGCGGCCGGGCGCCGCCTCATGCTTTCGGATGAGGCGGCGTACCGCAGAGGATGGAGAGGCGCCGGCGGCCGGCGCCGCCGCGCATGCGCGCGGGCGGACGTGCCGTGCCGTGCCGTCAGGCAGCCTGGGACACGCTGACCAGTTCCACCGGCGGCTGGCCGGCGCCGCGCGTGGCCAGGGCCGGTGCCGGCCCCGGCCAGCTCAGCTTGGCCCCGCGCTGGAGCGCGACGTAGACCGCCTCGCCCTTGTTGCGCACCTGCAGCCGCTGGTACAGGGTGCAGGCGTGGGTCTTGGCCGTCGCCACCGAGATATTGAGCAGCCGGCTTACGGTCTTGATGGGATAACCGCGCGCCAGCAGTGCCAGCACTTCATATTGCCGCTCGGTGATGTTGAGCAGGTGCGAGCCGGCCGAGGGCGTCTCGGGGTCGGACGCGGCGGGGCCGCCGGGCGGCACCGCGCGCGCCGGGTGCTCGCGTTCGCCATCCGGCGACATGCCACCGCCGAACCGGTGCAGGTTGTCCGCCGCGGGCCGCGCGAAGGCCTGCTGCTCGCCAGCGCGCGCCGCCTGGGCCCGCGCGGGAAAGCATTCGCCGTCGGCCAGCACGAGCCGGATGGCCGCGTCGAGCATGTCCGCGCTGCAGGCCTTGGACAACAGGCCGCGCACATTGCCGGGCAGTTCGCCGGCGCCGGGCGGCGTGCAGACTTCATCGGCCAGCACCAGCACGCGGCGCGGCATCAGCGACCGGCAGGCCTGTTCCATTTCCTGCCAGTGCGTGGCGGGATCGGGCGACAGGCCGTAGATCATCAAATCGGCGTGGCACAGCCATTCGGCAGGATAGGGCAGGGAACCCGGGTCGATGTCGACCAGATCGCCATGCAGGCCCGCTTGCGTCAGCAGATGGCGCAGACCCAGGCGCAGGAGTGGATGAGGCTCGATCAAGAGGATGGTGGCCATGGCCGCTCTCTTTCTTGTTGCTGCATGGCGAGCCCCGCGACAACCCGCACATGCTGTCGGAAACGCCCCACTATCCTGTGGATGCGCCTCCCTACGATCCGGCCCGGCTCCCGACTGCCGCTGCGTGCCCGTCCAGGTTCGCTGCGTGCCTGACTTCCCTTGGTGCCGTCTACGGATCGCCCCGTTTGCGTTGTTATTACGCTTTCGTTGCTTCTTCGATACTTCTTAAGTCAGAGTTAAAAAAATCTAACTCTGGTCAGAGCATATGCACTGCAACACATGATTGCAAGTCAGGGTTACACCCGGCGCGGGCCGGTCAACGGGGCACGAACAGGAGAGGCGGGCGCCGGTTTCGGCAGCGGGTTCCCGCCGGCGTTGCGGGTTTCGGGATAATCCGGGCTATAATTATCGGCATTAGATTTCACTATGCATTTCTACCCGGATGCATTTGGTGACTGTTCAAGTGCCTTATGAATCAATACCTTAGCCCCAAATCGGGGCTCACGCCATGCAATCCGCCAAAGTGCCCAGCCTGACACTCACGCGCAGTGAGTTTGCCGCGGTCCGGGCCTATGTCCAGGGCATGCCGGCCACGATGGTGGCCGATCGCTACCTGTCCGACGACGGCGACGACGACCCCGGCGGGGAGTCCGCGCTGCGCGTGCTGCTGGGCCTGCGCGACCGCATGGTGCAGCTTGCCCACCTCCACAGCCGCCCCGATCTGGCGGAATTGCTGGAAATGGGCCCCGGGCGCTCCAACCGCGGCATGGACCGCCGCGTCGAGGCGCTGGCGGAGCTGGAGCGGCTGGGCACGGCGCGGCCGCGGGCCGATCACGGCATCGAGCTGTGGTTCTCCCCTGCCCTGGCGCGGCGCCTGCGCGCGCAGAAGATATCGAATCTACATATTCTGGTCGAGCTTGCCAACCGTCACGGCAATGCCTGGTGGCGCTCGGTGCCGCGCATCGGCGCGCTTGCCGGCGGAGCCATCAACCGCTGGCTTGCCGAGCATCGGGATATCGTCAGGGACGAGCATGGCGCGCCGCTGCTGCGCGATCACGTGGGGGCGCGGGGAAAGCTCGGCGAAGCCGTGCTGGCGCCGGGCCTGCGGCAACTGGTGCCGTTCGAGCTGATGCGGGAGCCGGTTCGCGGAGCCGATGGCGAGCCTTCGAGTGCGATAAAAAGCACTTTTTCGAGCGATCTTGCTGCCGTAGGCGCGTGGCTGGCTGCAAATGAATCACAGCAAAGTACCTGGCTGGCCTATCGCAAAGAAGCCGAGCGCCTTCTGCTGTGGGCCGCCACGTCGCGCCGCAAGCCGCTGGCGGCGCTCGACGCGCAGGACCGGCAGGACTACCTCGCCTTCCTGCGCCAGCCGGCCCCCGAGCGCCTTTGGGTCGGCCCGCGCGCGCCGCGCGATTCGGTGGCGTGGCGGCCGTTCACCGGGCCGCTTTCGGAGAGCAGCGTCCTGCATGCGTCGCGCATCCTGGGCGCCCTGTTCGAATGGCTGCAGCTTCGCGGCCATGTGGCATCCCATGTCTGGCAACCGGAGCCGCGGGCGCGTACGGAACCGCGCGCGCGTGCCCGGCGCGAGGCCCCGCTGCGGCCGGGCACGGCGCTGGAGACCGATTCACTGGACCGCTTCCTGGGCTGGCTATCCGCCCAGGCACGGGCGGACGACGGTCTGCGCTACCGCGCGGCCGAAGCCGCCGTGCGCGTGCTGCAGGCGCTGCCGATCGGCTTTGCCGAACTCGCGGAATTCCGGCGCGACCAGCTTGGCGCGGCTGGCGATGCGGACAAGTATTTCCCGGAAAATGATCTGGACGAAGCGGCGCGCGCGGCGCTGGTGCGCCACTGGCACGACCGGGGGCTGGACTGGGACGCACTCGCTGGGCAGCCCATCGTCCTGGTCGGACCGCCGCGCCTGCCGCCGACCGGGCGGGCACGGCGCAAGGCCGACAGTTCGCCCGGCGCGGGATATTCGGTCCGGGGCCTGCATGCGCTGCTCAGCCAGGCGATAGAACGCTATCGGGCGGAAGCGGATGGAGAATTTGCGGCCCGCTCGCCTCGCGATCTGGCCGGGCGACGGACGCGGATGAAGCCCGCGGTTTCGCGTGGGAATGGTGCTTCGGTGGCGTCGGATGCCGGGGATGGTGCCGCTGACGGCGGAGTTGCTTAATCCGGGCGGGGTGTTCTGGCGGGGTGTTCTGGCGGGGTGTTCTGGCGGGGTGTTCTGGCGGGGTGTTCTGGCGGGGTGTTCTGGCGGGGTGTTCTGGCGGGGGAGCCCGCATTCGCGGCCTCCCCCGCCGACTCCTCAGCCAGCCGTCTTGTCCAGGCCAAAACGCGCCTTGAGCGCTTCGACGAGGGCTTCGCGCGCGGCGCGGTCGCCGACCTGCACGTCGAGCATCACGCGGCCGGAATCCCACTCCTTGATGGTACCGAGCAACTGGCCGGCATCGCTGCGGATCTTGTACTGCCGGCTGATTTCCTTGACCTTGCGCGACTTGCCATCCTGGGCCTGCTTGCGGATGGCCTCCACTTCCCGGCTCGACAGCCCCTCCACCATGATGCGCGTGGCGAGATCGCGGGTGCGGTCCTCGCCGACGATCTTGCAGTAGAGCGTCAATTCATAGCCGGTGGCGATGCCGATCGCCGCCGGCCGCTCGCGCATCACGCCCAGCACTGATTCCGGCAGGCGCAGCAGCGCCAGCGTCTTGTTGACGGTGCCGGCGGACATGCCCGTCAATTCGCATATATCTTCCTCTTTCTGGACTTTGCCTTCGTCCAGCAGTTGCCGCCAGGCAATGGCGTTGTCGAGCGCGGACTGGTCGGAGCGCTGCTCGTTGAGCAGGAAGGACAGGCGGTAGAAATCGAGATCGCTGACGTCGCTCTCGATAAAGCATTCCATCTCGAGCTTGCCGGCCGAGGCCAGCGCGCGCTTGCGATAGTGCCCGTCGATCAGGATGTAATGCCCCGGGCGCGCCGGGTCGGGCGTGGCCAGGCCAGGCGTTTTCTGGCCATGCGTGGCGATCGAGGCGGCCCGCTCCTGCACCACGACCGGGTCGTAGATGCGCCGCGCATTGAACGGATTGTCGTGAAGCTGGGCCAGCGGCACCTTCATCAGGACGCGGCCGCCCTCCTTCGCCGGGTCACTTTCAGCGCTGAAAATCGGGCTGACCTCGCGCGAGCGCGCCTGCAACAATCCGTTCGGATGCTGGGAAATCGCGGCCTCGGCGCGCGCGAAGCGGTCGAGGGAATCGCCCCGCGTCTTCTCCGCCGCCATGCCGGCCAACATGCCGGCCTTGAGGCTCTTCAGTTTTGTCGCCATACCTATTGCTCAATCAAAGACAATACTTCGTCGACCATCAGGTCGACTTCCTGCACCGACTCGCGCGCACCGGCCACACCGTGCACGGTACAACCGATCGCCTGGCATTCCCGAAACGCCGAGCGCGAGCCGATCATCGCATTCATCAACGGCACATCCGCATCGTCGCCAAGGATCTCGATGGCCTGGCGCGCGATCGATACGCGCCGCTGCACCATGTTGGCCATCACGCGGATCCGCAGCGTTTCATTCTGGACCTGGGCATGCTGGGCCAGCGTCTTGGCGGCCACCGCCGCCCACAGGTCGGGCGGCGAGGGCACGACGGGAATGATCGCCAGATCGGAAATCAGCAATGCGCTCGACGGCGCGGCCGAATGCACGGCGGGAGGACAGTCCACCACGATGTAGTCGTAATCCTGGACAAACTTGCGGACCTCCCGGTGCATGGCCCCGCCCGAGGGCGCCAGGCCGATCACCGAAGCAGGAAAAGGACGTTCGTCGCTGGCCTGCGCCGCCCAGCGGGTTGCCGTGCCCTGCTCGTCCATGTCCACGAGCATGGCGCGCGCGCCGCGCAGGCCCAGCGTGCCCGCGAGGTGCATGCTGACCGTCGTCTTGCCGCATCCGCCCTTTTGGTTGAAGACCGTGATGATTTTAGCTGGCACTTGCGACCTCTCTTTCAGCGCTGAAAGCGCGCGATTAACCCTAGGCGCAACTGTAGACAAAGTGACGTGCCGGCTCAACTGTTTTTTTATTTTATATTTTTAATATAAAATTAGCTGGAACATTCCGCGTTATGGAAATGAAAGATTTCCGCTTGAAATGCGGCATGGAATCCGCCTACATTAGGCATAGTGCGTCTTTCGCCGCACATGACACAACTAGACAAACTGGTTATGATGCCCGCTACAGTCGAGTCAAGTCGTGTCAACCTCGTCGGCATCCGTTCGGTAACTACGAGAACTTAGCGTGCTTGAGCGGTTGTTAGCGTTGTTTGCGTTGTGTACAAGAACTTGCTTCGAAAGGAAATTCACATGGCAACCGGTACGGTCAAATGGTTCAATGAGACCAAGGGCTTTGGCTTCATTACCCCGGACGATGGCGGTGCGGATCTGTTTGCGCACTTCTCGGAAATCCAGGGTTCGGGCTTCAAGACGCTCAAGGATGGTCAGCGCGTCACGTTTGAAGTGAAGCAAGGTCCGAAGGGCTTGCAGGCATCCGCCATCAAGCCGGCCTGATCTCACGAATCAGCCGAAATAGCCGGCTGCACCGGAACCATCATTCCGGTACGGCCAGCAGACAAAGGGCAAGCGTTCCGCGCTTGCCCTTTCTCTTTTCGCGGCCGGTTATGCCGCGGGTGATGCAATTGCCCCACAGTTGCCACCGAACCCCATGCGGCAACGCGTCGCAGCGGAAACCGGCGATGCCGGAAAACAAAAACCCGCCGGCCGATGGCGGGCGGGTTCGGCAATTCGCCAGCCGCGGCTCAGGCCAGCTTGCGGACGCTGGTGCGCGACGGCTGCAGGATCAGCGCCTTGGACGAGTCGGCATCCACCTTGGCGCCGGGGTAGACCACCAGCACATCCTTGAGCGCCTTGCGGAACAGCGCGCGGAACTTGCGCTCGCTTTCGGTTTCGGTGCCGAACTGCATTTGCAGCGCTTCCCACGGAATCTCGGTGCGGCGCTGGATGGTGAAGAAACGATAGGTCAGCCAGGAGTAGACGTCGAGCGCGAACGGCGATTGCTTGAGCGCCTTCAGCGCGCGCATGTCGACGGGCACCGGCCGGTTGACCAGCTCGTTGAAGAACGGCTCGGACAGCACCACGAAACTCTCGAACATCGATCCCTGCCCGGGCTGCATCGGGTCCCACCAGGTCGACAACTGGTCGGCCAGCAGATAACCGACCCGGTCGATCGAGAGCGGTTCATGATTGGGATTCTGGTTCTGCGCCGGCGTGGACTTGTTCTGGACGATCGCGATGGTGGCGGAGAACAGTCGGATCATCTGCTGGCGCACCAGCGTCATGGTCCCGCGCTTGCCGCCCGTGGCCATCGGAATGCCCAGGTTGTACATGAACTCCGACAACGAATTGCCCAGCGAGATGCGCCGGTCCTCGACCGTCCCGGTAAACTCGCCGCGCTTCTTCTTGGCCATGATTTCCTTGCCGATCCAGGCCAGCATCAGGCGCGGGTAGGAACCGTAGGGATAGCCCAGCGAAACGGTCTCGGACACCAGTTTCTGGCGTCCATTGCTCGCTTTCTCGGATCGTTGCTGCGTGAAGTAGCCGGGCTGGATCATCAGCGAAATATTGCCGCTGGTCCGGGTCCAGACCGGAGGCGCGCCCTTCGGCGCGCGGTACGGAAGCGTGACCTGCACGCTGGCCCGGCTCAGGAAGCCGACCTCGCCGCTCTGCCAGGCATCTTCCCGCTCCATAGCCTGCGCCTCATCGAACAGGCGCTGGAATTTCTCGGACGGAACCAGACTGTTCTCGTCGCCGGGAACGATGATGCGGGATGGTTCATGGTCCATGTCGGCTGGGCCATGAGATCCCAGGATGGTCTGGGTGCGTTTGATGGGCATATTGGCGTGCTTCGGAATACACGACTTTTTACGCGAAGCAAACAGCCTTGTCACGCAGAAACAGGTACGGTAGGCGAATTTCCTGTTAGCCCACTTGTTTTGGGGTAGGTGGGTCTCATGACTGGTTGCGGGGCGGACAGCGGTGGGCAACCCGGCAGGGTTGTCCACGGATGCCCGGACCTCAGCTACCAGTAAACGATAAGCGTATGGGTTAACTACTCGTAAACCGTATACGTGGCTCTCAAGTCATTGATCCGTATACGGAAAAACACCCTCCGCGAACCCGATTCTGCGTGGAACCGTACTCGATTCTGCGAAGTGCTGTACCAGATTCTGCGGTATACCGAACCCGTTTCAGCGCAAAGCGCGAACCGGATTCTGCGGGGATAACTCACTGTTCCCACAGGCTTTTCCACAGCGACAGAGGCCAAAAGCGTACCTGTTTCTGCGGGCGGGGTGCCGTTTACGTCTCGCGCCGGGGTAAACACGCCTGGCGCACGAAGTTATCCCCGCAGAAATGGGTTCGGAACCGGCTTTTTCACGCCGCCGTTGCGGTGCAGCGTACCCGTTTCTGCGTCATTCGGGCGCCCGGCGTTCCATTTGCGTACCCAATTCTGCGGGCGCCCTGAAGCGACGTGCCATCGACCCTGATAGTCCCGGCCATGCGTACCCGTTTCTGCGGCGTACCCAAATCTGCGAAAGCATCAATTACTCGGGACCAGGATCGAAGCGTACCCAATTCTGCGAGACATTCCACCATGCATTTCGGTCGCTTCCGTACCCGTTTCTGCGAATGCTTTCCCAAGGGCCGGGTGATGTGGAATTTCCCATTGCCATTATACATAAGCTTTAGCCAAAAAGCGAGTGCTTGCACTCGATATTCCATAGGCTGCAAAAGGGTATACGTCTCCGTACCCATTTCTGCGGGGTAATGGAGCGTGGCCTGGAATGTCGGTGTCGGATGTCGGGACGGCTTCACGATGTGGCGTACCCGTTTCTGCGAACGTTTGCCATGCGATGGCAAGCATCGGGGCGTACCTATTTCTGCGGGCTGTCGCCCGTTTCATTGCCATGCCAAGAAAATGGGATGGCGAAGGTCCCGGAGGAGGGCGGGGGAAACCAGGCGAGGGAGTGCTGGACGGTCGAAATCGCCCCGAAACGCACGCCTGGCGTACCCGTTTCTGCGCACAGGCGGAAACGGGTGGGGTGCTGCGAATTCGCATTGCGTACCCGTTTCTGCGTTGCACCAATACGTCAGCGGGACGTGCGGTTGCTCGAGCCAGGGAGCGGGTTAGTCACGAAAGGCCGCTGCACTGGCCGGATGCGTACCCGTTTCTGCGGGCATATCCGGCCCGGGAGCGATGTGAAAAGCCGGCCTGTGATGGCTTAAGAGGGGCTTTGCGTACCCGTTTCTGCGCATGCGGGGGCCGCGGATTTCGCGGTCCGGCAAAGGCGGCCGCGCCGGGCGAAGCCGATGCGTACCCAATTCTGCGAACACCGAGGCGTGGCTCGAGACAGGGAGACGACACTCCCGCTCGCACGGAAGCGTACCCGTTTCTGCGGAGCAGTCAGCACATCTTCGGGTGGGTCCGGCGGGATGGGGGCGGAGGAAAAGGCGGGCTGCCCTTTGCCGCGCTGGTGGCTTTCGGAACGCGGCAGGAAGCGCGAGCCGTGCCCTGCTACCGATGGTGAGAGTCAGCCTCGCCCGCCCGCGCAGGGCAAAAAAAAACCCCGCCTCGGAAGGCGGGGTTTCTCGACTGGGTCGCACTCCAGGCGGAGTGCCAGTCTACTGCTTACAGCGGCGTGATGTTCGCAGCTTGCAGACCCTTCGGGCCGTTCTTGACTTCGAACGACACGCGTTGGTTTTCCTGCAGCGACTTGAAACCGTCCGCGCGGATTTCAGAGAAGTGTGCGAAGAGATCGTCACCGCCAGCGTCCGGCTTGATGAAACCGAAGCCCTTGGCGTCGTTGAACCATTTAACGATACCGGTTTGCATGGTATTGCTTTTCCTGACAAAAATTTAAAAAGAAACGGATAGCTCACGCATATCCAGCAAAGCAACTCAAGGAAAGGACACCATGGACAACGGAAGTACCATGACGGTGGCTAACGAATGTGCTGTTGCCTCGTCGCTTGAATCTAGCGGGGTTTATACGGTGGATTAGCGCCAGCGTCAAGGTAGGGTGATTCTGGATGCCGGCCCGGATTCACCGCCGGTGCCGGCAAGGCCATCACATATTTTGTATGCCAGCTATTCTCCCCGGCGGCGACCGCCGGGGAGAATATGCCGGACAGTCAGACCAGTAAGACCGGCCGGCCGCGCCCCGCCCGCCGCCGGCGTCAGCCCGAAACAAAGCATCGCCACGCAACAGGACAAGAGGAGCCTTCATGCCGACACCGGAACCCATTGGCAGCCGTTCAGCGGTGCCCGCCAGCCCGTCGCTCGCCGAGCGGCTGTTCAGGCTGAGCGAGCACCAGACCGACGTCCGCACCGAGCTGCTGGCCGGGCTGACCACCTTCCTGACGATGGCCTACATCATCTTCGTCAACCCGAGCATCCTGGGCGACGCCGGCATGCCCAAGGACGCGGTGTTCGTGGCCACCTGCGTGGCGGCCGCGATCGGCACCCTGATCATGGGCTTCTACGCCAACTACCCGATCGCGATGGCGCCGGGCATGGGCCTGAATGCCTACTTCGCCTACACCGTGGTCAAGGGCATGGGCTTTCCGTGGGAGGCCGCGCTCGGCGCGGTGTTCATCTCCGGCTGCCTGTTCCTGCTGGTGACGCTGTTGCGCGTGCGCGAAGCGATCGTCAACGGCATCCCGCACTCGATCCGCATCGCCATCACCGCGGGCATCGGGCTGTTCCTCGCCATCGTGGCGCTGAAGAACGCGGGTATCGTGGCGGCCAGCCCGGCCACGCTGGTGACGATCGGCGATCTCCACCGGATGCCGGCCATCCTCGCCATCGTCGGTTTCTTCGCCATCGTCGCGCTCGACCACCTCAAGGTCAAAGGTGCGATCCTGATCGGCATCCTGCTGACCACCGCGCTCAGCTTCGTGGTGGGCGACAACGCCTTCCACGGCGTGTTTTCCGCGCCGCCGTCCATCGCGCCCACGCTGCTCAAGCTCGATATCTCGGCCGCGCTTTCCATCGGCATCATCAACGTGGTGCTGGTGTTTTTCCTGGTGGAACTGTTCGACGCGACCGGCACGCTGATGGGCGTGGCCAACCGCGCGGGCCTGCTCAAGGCCGGCAAGATGGACCGGCTGAACAAGGCGCTGATGGCGGACAGCACGGCCATCATGGCCGGCTCCTTGCTCGGCACCTCGTCCACCACGGCCTACATCGAGAGCGCCTCGGGCGTTCAGGCCGGCGGGCGCACGGGCCTGACGGCGGTGACCGTGGCAGTGCTCTTCCTTGCCTGCCTGTTCATCTCGCCGCTGGCCGGCACGGTGCCCGGTTATGCCACGGCGCCCGCCTTGCTCTACGTCTCCTGCCTCATGCTGCGCGAACTGGTGGACCTGGACTGGTCCGACGCGACCGAAGTCGTGCCGGCCGTGCTGACGGCGCTGGGCATGCCGTTCACCTACTCGGTGGCCAACGGCGTCGCGTTCGGCTTCATCACCTACGCCGGGCTCAAGCTGCTGACCGGCCGCGCCCGGACCGTTCCGGTCATGGTGTGGATCATCGCCGCGGTGTTCGTCTTCAAGTTCTATTACCTGCCCGGCCACTGATCCGGCCGCCCTCGTCCGGCAGGCCGCGAACGAGAGGTCGGCGAGCCGGGCGTACCCGTTTCTGCGTGATCCCGACGCGCGTGCTCCGCGCCGCCCAGTGCGGGGCCGTACCCGTTTCTGCGTGCCTGAACCGCCGCCGGCGTGCGTGCGTGCAACGCCGACCCGTACCCGTTTCTGCGCGCAATGTAAGTGGCTAATTACCTGTCAGGCCAGGCAGTGTATGGGAGCGGGCTCATACTAAAGGATGATATTGGCGTGAGTCCCCATACTGAGGGCTGGACAAACCGCCGCAAATGCACTGAACTAGAGTCGTGGCAAATAGCGGGGCGCTTCAAGGCGCCCCTTCTTGACTCCGGCGTTCCGGAGTGGCGCCGTCTGGCGCAACGCATTATCTGGAATAACCACAGAAAGAAGAGTCCGCCGTCGGCAGAACGGGCAAGGACTGAATGACCGACCAGACCATCGTCCAGATGGCTTCGCCACCACGAAGGGAGCATGCGGATACACGCATGCCTCGACAAGAAAGCAAATAACAAGATGAAAGATAAGTGGTAATCGCGAACGTGTAGTGCCGGGGGTGTTGTTCAACGGGGATCACATCATGAATGCAGGAGAAATCCGGCGACCCGCTATGGGGCCCATCAGCGAGTCCGCCAGTCTTTCCATTCATCGCGCCTGGGCAGCCCTCGGAGAGGCTGCCGCCGAAACGCCGCGCCGACATCGCATCGCCGAGCGCACCGATCCGGCCGCCAGCGCCGTCGAAGCCTTCCTCAGCCAGGATGGCGCGCTGCCGTCCCACGTGCGCGCCGCCATCGAACAGCTGCTGCAGCGCCAGCGTTCGCTCGAGGGCGAGCTTTCGCGCCAGCGCTCGCTGCTCCAGGAATGGATCCTCAGCCAGCTTACCTACAAGACGCTCTACTACCGATACTCCGGCCAGTCCCCCGAGGCGCCGCGCGGCGAACTGCTGCGCGAGAAAGACCAGGTGCGCCGGCGCATCCGCGAGCAGCTCCAGGCCGGTGGCGAGCACGACGCCATCCTCGGCGAGCAGTCCCGCAGTCTGTCCAGGCCGTAATGCCCACGTTGCGCATGGGGGACCTCCCCCAACCGCCCCGGCTTGGCCACGCGCAAAGCCCGCACCTCAGCGAGGCCGCCGCGCAAGCCCGGGTAGCCAAGATGCCCAACGGCAGGGAGAACGCTATGGACCGACTGTGCAAGGTGGCGACACGCACCGCACAGGTGCTGGTCGTGTCGCGCCATGAACCCTATGGATTCGATCCGGCCCAGTTCGGGTCTGGCTGGGAGATTCGCCACATCCAGCAGATCCGCGACCTGAGCCGCGTGGTGCGGGGCAGCGCGCCGATGGCCGGCGTGCTCGATCTCGAAAGCGAGTACAGCGACGCCGAGCTCGCGCAGCTTGAGCAGAGCCTGCAATACCTGCACGTGATGTGGGTGGCGATCACCTCCTCGCGCATGCTCGAGGACGAGCGCGTGCGCCGGCTGATCCGCGACTACTGCGTGGACTACGTGCGCACGCCGTTCTCGTTCAGCGAGCTGCTCTACACGCTCAAGCACGCGCACGGCATGGCGTGCCTGCACGGCGCGCGCAGCCACGAGCTGATCGGGCATGGCCCGATGATCGGCGAATGCGCGGCCATGCGCGCGATGTTCCGCTCGCTGGCCAAGGTGGCGCACAACGAGGCGCCGGTCTTCATCTCCGGCGAATCAGGCACCGGCAAGGAGCTGGCGGCGCAGGCCGTGCACGAGGCGTCGAGCCGGCGCAAGGGACCGTTCGTGGCCATCAACTGCGGCGCGATTCCGCCGCACCTGGTGCAGTCCGAGCTGTTCGGCTACGAGAAGGGCGCGTTCACCGGCGCCAACCAGCGCAAGATCGGCTGGATCGAGCAGGCGCAGGGCGGCACGCTGTTCCTCGACGAAATCGGCGACCTGCCGCTGGAGAGCCAGGTCGCGCTGCTGCGCTTCCTGCAGCAAGGCACCATCACCCGGCTCGGCGGGCACCAGTCGATTCCGCTGGACCTGCGCATCATCTCGGCCACGCACGTGGACCTGGTGGCGGCGCAGGCCGACGGGCGCTTCCGCTCCGACCTGTTCCACCGGCTGTGCGTGCTGACCCTGTCGATCCCGCCGCTGCGCGAGCGCGGCGAGGACATCCTGCTGCTGGCCAACGCGGTGCTCGCCGAGCACGGGCACGAGGCGCACCGGCGCATCCGCGGCTTCTCGCCGTGCTCCACGCAGGCGATGATGCAGTACGAATGGCCCGGCAACGTGCGCGAGCTGATCAACCGGGTGCGGCGCGCCATCGTGATGACGGACAACCGCAAGATCACCGCGGAAGACCTGCAGCTGCACGGCGGCACCGATACCCCGCGCAAGACGCTCGACGCCATCCGCGAGGAAGCCGAGCGCGAGGCGATCCGCACCGTGATGGCGAGCCACGGCTTCCACGTGGTGCCCGCCGCGCGCGAGCTCAACGTCTCGCGGGTCACGCTCTACCGGCTGATGCACAAGCACAACATCCGCATCGAGGCGAGGCCGGGGGCGGGGGAATAGCAGGCTGCGGGCGACGGGGATCAGGCGGGCTGCGGTGCGCGTACAGGTCGCCGACAACATTTGCTTGCCGCTTGTGGTCTCCGCTCTCCCATTTCATGGGAGAGCGGAGCAAACCCTCGGCGACAGGCGCCGCCTGCCGTCTGCAATCCCGCCGCGCCGGGGCCCCGTTTTTTCTCTCCCGCCCCATCCCCTCAGAACGTATAAGGAAACCGCAGCGACACCGTATAGTTCGGCGCGTCCGGCGTCAGCCCGATGCCGAACGCGGTGCTCACCGACAGCCCCTTGGTGATGACGTGGTTGAAGCCGAACGTCATGGTCGCCACGTTGGCGCGGCTGCCAACCACCGTCTGCGTCACGCCCGCGGTCGTGACCTGCGTGCTGCCCGACAGCGCCGCGTTGAAGGCCAGCGACATCGAGGTGCGGTCGTTGAGCGCGAGCGCCAGGCCGCCGCCGAAGCCGATGGTGTCGCCGAGCTTCACGTCGGCCGGCGCGGCCTCGCCCTGCACGGACGAGATGTCGCTCACGGAGCGCCTGATGTTGTAGGTGTAGCTGGCATTGGCGAACAGCACCACCGGGTCGTAGGTCTTGAGCACCGACAGGCCCGCCGTGACCGCCCACACGCCGTTGCCGGTCGGCAGTTGCGCGGCGACGTTGAGGTTGTTGTTGTTCGGGTCGGCCGACACCAGCTTGATGCCGAACGGCGAGCGCCCGGTGGGCGCGCGCACGCGCACGCTGCCCACCACGTCCGGCGCCGCGCCGCTCTCGCGCAGGAACTGGTAGTACACGCCCATGCTGATGTCGCCCAGCGCCGTGGTGCTGAGCGTGGCGTCGGACAGGCTGGCAGCGGAGCCGCCCGCGCCGCCCGAGATGAAGTTGGTGTTGCGGTACGTCACCGGCAGGTCGAAGTCCATCGACATGCGGTCGGTCAGGCCATAGCGGAAGATGGTGTCGTAGGTGAGCGTGTGCGACTTGGTCTGGTTCAGGTTGATGGTGCCGAGGAAGATCGCGTCGAGCGCGAGAAAGCCCGAGAGCGACAGCGCGCGCCGGTCGTAGTAGCTGTAGACGAAGCCGCTGTCGATGGTCAGGCGCCGCTCGAACAGCGGCGCGTGCTCGGTCTGGTAGACCAGGTCCTTGCTCTGCACGCGCGCCTGCTGCTGCGTCGCGCGCGCGTCGGAACCCACCACCGGCGTGCCGGCGCCGCCGGCGAGGTTGCCGGGCGCGGCCGGCGCGGCGTCCTGTGCCAGGGAGGGAACGCCCGCAGCGGCCATGCCGCCGCCGGCGTTCCCCTCGGCACTGCTCCCCGTTTCCCCGGTTCTCCCCGTTCCCTCCACGACCCCCCGGCCGCGCGCCCCGGCCATTTCCAGCTCGTCCAGGCGCCGCTCGAGAGTCCTGATGGTCTGCTCCTGCTGCTCGACCAGTCTTGTCAATCGTTCGATCCGCTCGTCCGCGCCCGGCGCCTGGGCACCGACCTGCCCGCACGCGCCGGTGGAGAGCAGGGTTCCCGCCAGGGTTCCCAGCACAGCGAATTCGGTCTTCATCTTTCCCCCCGGAAATCTGAACACGCGTCAAGCGGGTGCGCCACCCCCGCATGCAGCGATTATCGTCGCATCGATGCGATCGCCGCTAGTGCGTCCCGCATGCTCGTTTGCGTCAGTTGCCGGTTCGTCAGTTGCTGCACTTGCAGCGTGATGTTGGTGAGATTGAGCACCTGCTGCGCGTCGCCGGTGACGCGCGCGGCCTGCATCAGGCCGCCACCCTGCGCGTTCTGCGTCGCGCTGCCGGCTGCCGACCGGATCGCCACCGAGACCCCGCCGCCGGGGCTCACCGCCGCGCTGGCCGTCATGCCGTTGGCCTGCGCCACCTGCGGCGCGGTGCCGTTGCCGCCGGCCGCCGGCGCCGCGAGCGGCGCGGTCTGCGTGGTGATGGTGCTGACGTTGCGCACCGAGTTGCCGTCGCCCGCGATCTGCGTCACCTGTCCCACGCCCGCGGCCTGCACCGCGGCGCTGGCCACGCCGCCGTTGCCCTGCACCGCGCCGCCGCCCAGGCTCTGCACGCGCGCCGACAGGCTCGCGCTGGCCTGCGCCGCCGCCGCGCCCGCGGCCAGGTTGGCCGCCGCCACGCGCGCGGTGGCGGTGGCGACCGCGCTGTCGTTCTGCCAGCGCGACACCATCTCCACCATGAAGCCGCTGACCAGGCTGGCTCCGAGGTACTTGCCGCGCGCGCCCGCCAGTTCGTCGTCGGCAACCGGCTCCGCCCGCGCCGCCGCGCCGACGATCGCGGCCGCGTCGTCGTCGGCCGAAACCGCCCGCGCCGCCGGCGCGGCCGCCATCGCCGCGCCGGCGGCGCAGGTCAGGCAGAGCAGGCGCAGCGCGGTGGCCATGTCAGAAATAGTCCATGCGGATCAGGCCGAAATCGAGCGCGGCCGGCACCATGCCGCCAGCCAGCGCGGCGTTGGTCCGCTCGCGCAGGGCCGGCGCGGTGAAGTCCAGCAGCGGCGAGTTCGCATCGAACGGGCGGCCCACGATGGCGAACACCAGCCCGTTCCAGTTGGCGGCGAAATCCTCTTCCCTGATGATGCGGTTGCCCAGCGCCGGGTCGGCCACGAACACGCGCCCGTCGATGGCCCTGCGCACCACCACGAAGTGCAGGTAGCCGTTGACGTCGAGCAGCGTGATGACCGGGATCCGGAGCTGGCGCAGCGCGCCGTAGTCCACGCGGAAGCCCCGTCCGCGCAGCCCCAGCGTCTCCACGTAGTTGCGCATGTCGAGCATGGAGAAGCCGTTCTTGAGCACGGTGTCGGCATCGGAGATACGCAGCATGTCCTCCACGATCTTCGGCTCGGCGAGGTCGAAGCCGTAACCGTAGCGCAACAGCGTGCCCACCGCCGCCGCGCCGCAACTGAAGTCGAGCTGCTGGCGCATCACGTTCTGGTAGCGCATCTCCAGCATGCTCCTGACCGGCTTCCTGAGCATGGCCTGGCCATCGAGGTTGATGGTCATCGTGCCCTGCCCGCTGGCGCCGCAGGCGGCGGCCAGCAGCAGGCATGCCCCGGTCACGCGAAATAGCGCGCGCATCTCGTTTCCTCCCTCGGGCGGGATGAGCCGGTACCCCCCGGTGCCCGGCTCCGCCGCCGCGTCTTTCCGTACCGCGGCCGCAATGCGGCCATGCCGCGGCGCCGCGCTCAGTGCGTCGCCGTGGAAATGGCGAGGCCGTTGCTCTGCGCGTTGCCGGCGCCGGCGGAGATGTTCACGCCGATGTTGCCCACCGCGTTGGCCAGCGCGCCGCCGGCCAGCGAGGCCGTGTTGCTCGGCCGGCAGCCGCACATCGACAGGTCGTTGCCGTAGGTGGACTGGTCGTTGGACGCGCTCGCCTTGGCCAGCACGCCGACCGGCTGCCCGCCGCGGCCGGTGCCGCCGCCGGTGTTGACCGAGGCCGCCAGCGCATTGCTCTGCAGGTTGCCGGCGCCGGCGGCGATGTTCACGCCGACGTTGCCCCTGGCGCCGGCGAGCATGCCGTCGCCCAGGGTGGCGCTGTTGGCGGCGCCGGCCATGCGCACGCCGTTGCCGCCGGTCTTCTGGCTGGAGAACACCTGTGCGGAGGCGAACACGTCGGCGGCGTCGATGCTCGCCAGCGCGGCCTGGTTGGACTGGCCGTTGCCGGCGCCGGCGGAGACGTTCACGCCGATATTGCCCTGCGCGTTGACCAGCGCGCTGCCGCCGCCGGACGCGGCATTGTTCGACGGGCCGATGCGCACGCCGTTGCCGCGCGCGCTCTGCTGGCTGTCGACCACCGCGCCCGATTCGGACTTGAAGCGGATGTCGCCCCAGGCGAAGCCGAAGCCGCGCACGTAGATGTCGTTGCTGATGGCGGTCTGGTTGAAGATGTCGGCCTCGTCGGGACGATCGAAGTAGCTGAACCCGCCGGCGAACGCACTGGTGGAAAGCGCGGCCATCGCTGCGATGGCGAGCATTCTCGTTTTCATGATCTTCTCCTTCCCTTGCTAGAAAAAAGTGCCCGCCGGGGGACGGAGCACAAAAACGTTGGACGAGACGTTCCCCGATCCCGCCGTCTGGTTCAGCTGCACCAGGCCGCTGGCGTTGCGGTAGGCATCCGGCTGGATGACTGCCTCGCGCGGTCCCGGTGCGCGGCCCGCTGAACCCGGGCGGCTTCCGCCTGCCGATGCGGCGGCCAGCAGGCCGTCCGAGATCGCCTCGATCCTCACCGCGGCGGACGGCGCCAGCACCGCCGCGTTGCTCTGCAGGTTGCCGTTGCCGCTGGCCACGTTGGCCGCGATCAGCCCGCTGGCGCCGGCAAACGCGCCGCCGCCGATCTGGCTGGCGGCGCCGGCCGCGGGCGCGGTGGCGCCGGCACGTTGCATCGATTGCACCGCGGCGGCGGCGGTGGAGATGGCGGCCTGGTTGCTCTGCGCGTTGCCGCTGCCCGCGGCCACGTTGACGGCGGCGCGCCCGGCCACGCCGGCCAGCGCGCCCGGACCGATGCCGGCGTTGTCCGCGCTCGCCACCTGCGCGTGCGCCGGCATGCCGCCCAGCGCGAGCACGGCGCAGGCGATGGCGCGCGCCGGTGTCATGGCCGCAGCCCCGTGGCCAGCGGCGCGAGCCCGCGCAGCAAGGCGCCGCTCGCGCCGCCGGTGGCCTGCGTTACCTGCCCGGCAATGCCGCCCGCGACGCCGGCGGTGGCGACGCCCGCGGCCAGCCCTTCGGCCTGGGCCGGCAGGCCGGCGCGGCGCGCAGGCACCGCCTGGCCGGCAGAGGGCGCGGCGCCGCCCGCGGCGCTGCGGCCCACCGCGGCAGCGAGGTCGCTGTCGGTCAGGTCGCTCGCCACGGCGGCGGCGGATTGCTGGAAGCGCTGGGACGGAAACGGCTCGACAGCGGCGGCTATCGGCATGTCCCCCTGCGGAATGCCGCGATAGGCAATACGCGGCTCGACGCTGCGCAGAACGACGATGTCGCCTGTGCCGGCAATCGCGCAGAGGGGAGCAAGGGCGGCGACAAAAGCTGCAACACCGACGGCGCGGGCCGCGCCAGCCGATGCGATCGCCTTCGTGCCGTCATACGCGCAGGCGGCTGACGCATGGCAGAACTCACTCCCGCGTTGTAGGACTCGTCGCGTCATTTTTTTTATGTCTCCCTGCCGGGCACAGAGCGACAAGCATGCCAATCCGCGCAAAGCCAGCACCGGGGCCGGTTTGCGGGCGGCGCGGAAGCACGCGGGGAGGTTCCCCCCGAACGGGGGGACGCTTTGGTTGCGGTACTGAAACATGCCGCCGGCCGCGCCGGCGGCGGCTTTCGGCGGCCGATCGCCCGCGCGGCTTGCCGTGTCCGGCAAGGAGTCCGCCCGCGCGGGGCCGCGCTGGCGGCCCGGCGTTGGTTGCAGGGCTGTAACAGGCGCGCCGGCGGCCGGCGCGCACGGTGGCCGACCGTTTCATTCACGCAGAAACGGGTACGCCGGACGCTTGCGGAGGGTGCGTGAAGTGGCGCGGGCGCGGGGATGGCACGCGGGGCAACGGCGATGTCCGCGTCGCCATCGCGCCCCGCGCATGCCGTGCCGTGCCGTGCCGCGGCGTGGATGCGCGGCGCGCCTAGCGTGCCGGCGCGGCGCTGGCCTGCTCGGCCATGCCGCCGGAGATCGGCTTCGGGCCCGGCTGGCTGCGCTCGCAGCCGGTGGCGGCAAGCACGCCGAGCGCCAGGAAGACGGCAATGCCGAGGCAGTGCGCGGTGGTCCGGTTCATGGTGCCTCCTTCTGACTGGGTTCGGGAAAGACGGCCGGAAGGACGGCGCCCGGCATGGCCGCCGCCCGCCTGCCTTCCGGTTCCAGTCTAGCCGCTGGCGCGCTGCGCGCGCGCTTGGGCAAAGCGCGCGGGCGGCTGTATCATGGACTTTCGGCCACATGCAAAAACGGGAGAAGCCTTGCCGGAGTCTCATCATGTTGCGCTATGCCGTGCTTTTCTTCGTGGTCGCCGTGATTGCCGCGCTGTTCGGCTTCGGCGGCCTTTCCGCCGGGGCGGCCCAGATAGCCAAGCTGCTCTTCATCGTCTTCCTTGTGCTGTTCGCGGTGTCGCTCGTCTGGGGCCTGCGCAAGGAGCGCTAACCATGCCGGCGTAGCCCGTGCCGTCCTCATGGCCACCTCCCCGCCGGACCCGCGCGTGAATCCCGCCGATGCGCCCCGCCGCCCCCTGGACGCCGATGCGCCCCGGCCGCGCCCGGGCCGCTGGCTGCCCGACCGCCACACCGCCGCGCGCACCGCCAGCGTGGTGGGGGCCTCGGTTCGCGCCTGGGTGGCCCACCGCGCCGCCAGCAAGGGCGCGGCGCTGTCGTTCTACATGCTGTTCTCGCTCGCGCCGATCCTGGTGCTGGTGATCTCCATCGCCGGCATCTTCTTCGGCGCCGAGGCCGCGCGCGGCGAGATCTTCGCCCAGATCGACGGCCTGGTCGGCGCGCAGGGCGCGGCCGCCATCCAGGAGATCCTGGCCGCCACCCACCGCGCCGGCGGCGGCGGGCTGGCCGCCGCCATCGCCACCGGCATCCTGTTCGTCGGCGCCACCAGCGCCTTCGCCGAGCTCAAGGGCAGCCTGGACGAGATCTGGGCCGCGCCGGCGCCGCAGGGCGCGGGCTGGCAGCAATTGCTGCGCGCGCGGCTGCTGTCGTTCAGCCTGGTGCTGGTGCTGGCCTTCATGCTGCTGGTGTCGCTGATCGTCAACGCCGCGCTGGCCGTGGTGGACCGCTTCTGGGGCCAGATGTGGACGCAGTCCTGGTTCGCGCCGGTGGCCGACGTGCTCTCCACCGCGTTTTCGTTCGGCGTGGTCACGCTGCTGTTCGCGGTGATCTTCAAGATGCTGCCCAATGCGCGCATCGCGTGGCGCGACGTCATCATGGGCGCCGTCATCACCGCGCTGCTGTTCGCCGCCGGCAAGCGGCTGATCGGCCTGTACCTCGGCAACAGCGCGGTGGCGTCTTCCTACGGCGCGGCGGGCTCGGTCGTCGCGCTGATGTTGTGGGTGTATTACTCGGCGCAAATCTTCTTCTTCGGGGCCGAGCTGACGCGCCAGTACGCGCTGCAATTCGGCAGCCTGCGCGGCCAGGGCGCGGGCCCGCAGGCCGCGCCGCGCGCCGCCGCGCCCGCGAACCGGTAAAATACCGCCCGATTCCCTTCGTGCATGCCCGCAGTGCCCGGCGCCCCGACCTCGAGCTGATGGTCCCGCCGGCCCCTGGCGCCGGCCCGCTGCGCCCCGGGCCTTTCCATCTTCCGTTTGCAGAATCCACCGCCGTGAGCTCGCTCGTATCCGAAATTGCGCGTCGTCGCACCTTTGCCATCATTTCGCACCCTGACGCGGGTAAGACGACCCTGACCGAAAAACTGCTGTGGTTCGGCGGCGC
>Ga0255338_1000469_pt1 | contig 130134 bp, 133 predicted proteins | sample MeOH1_35cm_T4_19_FD_203715 | JGI IMG/M metagenome (GOLD analysis project Ga0255338, IMG submission 203715) | Sandy soil microbial communities from University of British Columbia, Vancouver, Canada - MeOH1_35cm_T4_195 | ecosystem: Engineered > Artificial ecosystem > Sand microcosm >... | reverse complement strand
CTTGCGGTACGTGCAGTGTTACCTTCTTTTGTTGCGCAAGATCTATAATTGTTTTTGCATGATGTACTAGGAGTTCCTGTTCGGGTGAAATAGTATGCCGCTTCTTTTCTTGCGCAAGGTGCCAGAACGGCCAACTTAATCCGGGACAGAGCATAATATCAGTGACGCGATTATGGTCTGATCGTAATAACGTTTCAAGATATGGCAATTTACGTACAGCCTTACCGCCTCCCAAAATCCAGAGATAGGGCTGTTCTGCGGTATATTTTATTGCGCTGAGTGTTTGTAGTTCACGCTCCACTAAAAACCCGATGCCTTTATGCTGGGCATCAAATAAGTTTGGCAGCAGGGTTAATGAGGTGTCGGTATCATGCAGGCTTGCAAATGCGTCGTCGATATAATAATCGATGCCCTGTGCAAGTTCTTGCGCAAAGAGGGGGTTGCGTGCTTGTTCTTCAAGCGAAAAGCGTAAATTTTCTAAAAGCGTGATGCGGGTATCATAGCCCTGTGCATCAAGCCATTGTCTGATTGGATTGGTAGAAAGTTCCTGTTCAAAACCTTGGGGTCGACCAATATGCGTGCCGATGGTAATTCTGCCGCCTTGTTCTAAAATATAATCGAGCGTAGGCCTGATTGCTTGCAGGCGGGAATCATCAAGAATCTTTCCGTTTTGTAATGGCACATTCAGATCTGCGCGTACAAAGACAGATTTGTTTTCTAAATTCCAGTGCGAGAGTGGGCTTTGTAGTTTGCAATAGTCATCATGACAAGCCATAAAAACACCTCACATATCGAATTTTAATACCTGCGCAATTTTTTTGCGGTTCATCGAACGGGTAGGATACCACGCAGAAATGAACCCTATTATGATAACAAGAACAAGTACAGAAATGACAATAGTTGCGTTCATATGTGCTGGTAAGTGGGTAGCATAATAGACATCGGGTAAAGGGATAAGGCGATATGTTTCGAGCAGATAACTGATCGCAACTGCAGCGGCAAGCCCGGTAGCTGCTGCAAGGGTGGTAAGCCCGACACCGAATGCAATAAAAGTTGACATGATTGCTCTGCGAGACATGCCCTGTGCATATAATAAGGCGATCATCTGGCGTTTATGCGTGATAAACATAAACAAAAGTGAAATCGTGTTCATGCTTGCAATGAGCACAATGAGCGACAAGATAAAGATCATCGCATATTTTTCTAAGACTAATGCTGCCATGAGCGGTGGATAGAGCTCTTTCCATGAAATAACAGGCAGTTGTAAGCGCGTTTGTAATTTTTTTTGTACGGTTGCTGCATCACTCTTTGGTTGGAGCTTGATATTAATCTGGGTAATTGTTTCGGGAGTATTCAGATGCTCTGTCGTAAATGCGTGTGAAGCAAAGATGCCGCTCATATCAAATTCATCGATACCCGTAGCAAAGATGCCGCCAACGTGTGCATCAACCGAATCAAACGTCAGACGATTGCGTTTTGTTTGTTTTTCTTCGGGGTATAACAAAGAAATTTTGTCACCCACTTTGAGCTGTAACTCTTGTGCAAGTAATTTTCCGATAATAATTTTATCATCACTCATGACTATTTCGAGTGGCACGCCTGTTGGTGTGAGAATGCGCTGGTGCAGCGCATTGACAGCCTCTGCCGTTTTTGGGTCGATTGCCGTGATAACAGCAATAGTAAAATCATCACGATCGGTGTGATTAATGACGACATGGTGTGTGCTGCTTGGACTTAGTTCTTGTATCGTGTCAGCAAATTCTGAACGAATAACGTTTCTGATTTTTTCATAATCTAATGGTTGTGATGAACGGATGATGAGATCTGCATGAATGCCTTGTATACTCTGGTGCGTGACTTGCTCAAAGCCGCGCATGACGGCAGCAACAACAGCAAGTGCACAGGTACTGATACAAATGCCCCAAAAGCAGAGACGAACCATGGTAGAGAGTGCGCGTTCAGTTGACGTTGTTCTGGTAAGCCGTCGGGCAAGCAGGAGAGGAAATGTTACTATCTGCATAGGATACTTTGTTACGCAATTTGTTGTTTCGTGTGATATATTTGTACTATAACAAAGACAATGGAAGAAAGGAAACGTAATAATGAACATAAAGTATTCTTTATTTCTTGCGCTCTGCTTTTTATCGGGCTGCAAGCGATATTATAACTGGAGTAAGCAGTTTTTTGCACAGGCAGACAAACGAGATTTGCATACTTCGTGCATTAAACCGTATCATACCTACATTACGGTGCATGATGGTTTTACCACGGTTGGCTGGTTTGATCTGCTCTGGATGTCTGACCCGGTATGGGATTGGTACAATAACAATGTTGCGATACGCTATGGCCTGACTGCCGATGCATTGCAAAAATTAGAAGATGATCAAGCAGCAGAAAATTCTGCCTACATTACCTTTTATATTTTGATGAGCCAGCCGAACGTGCCGACCGATCCACTGCCACGCCTGGGAACAAACACTGCTTCACAATGGTCGATTGTGCTTGCTGTTGATGGTCAAGAGTATCAAGCAAAAGAGATTAAGCTGGTTGATCTCAGCCCCGAATTACAAGAATTCTTTGGGTTGCATTACAATCGTTATAGAAATGTGTATCGCGTTAAGTTTGCGCGCCATGTTAATTCAAACCCACTCGAAAAAGAGTCAGTACAAGAATCAGCTGATTTGTTAGATGCAGAAACCATGGAACTGCGCTTACGTTCTATTAAGCATGAAGTAGACTTCATGTGGGATCATGAAACAGGAAAATGGTGCATTCCGCAACTGGGAAGGCCGTTGGTACAATGAAACTAAAAATTGGCATTGGCACTGATCATCGCGGCTTTGCATATAAAGAAGTAGTAAAACTTGATGTTTCTTGGGGAGATTTTGCTATTGAATGGCACGATGTTGGTGCATATTCAGATGAACGAACTGATTACCCAATCTATGCACACAAAGCAGTACAAGCATTACAAAAAAAAGAAATTCAGTACGCCGTACTTTTGTGCGGCTCTGGTGTTGGCATGGCAATCGCTGCTAATCGCTTTCCAAACATCTATGCTGCGGTAGCCTGGAATAGTGACGTTGCTCGTGCTGCCAAAGCAGATGACAATGTAAACGTGCTGTGCATTCCTGCAGATTATGTCACACTCGAACAGACGCGGGAGATTATCCAAGCCTGGCTTGCCGCTTCATTCAAAGGAGGCCGTTATCAGCGGCGCCTTGAAATGATTGACCCAGCCTGCGCCAAGGCTCCGGCGGGCAAGTAAGAAATAATAAAAAAAAGAGAGAGACTTTCGTGAACAAATCACCCGAGTCTCTCTCTTTTTTTATTATTTTTTAATTACTTCTGTTGAGCATGTAATTCAGCTTGTTGTTGCATATGCACAAACTGTAGGACGCTCATCTTGTCCGTATATTCAGTAATGATATCGTTTAAATCTTTGACGGGAATGTATTGATCAATTCGATTTGCAACTGCTTGTTCATACGCTGTTTTTTCTTTTTCTCGTTGCATGCATATTTCTTTTCCTGCATCGTATGCTGATTTGATGTCACAATAGAAATGTACATTGTGAAATTCATCATCTTTGTCATACCAATCTTTATCGTCAAAACTTTCAAGGCAATTTATATCGGTTAAATCAGGACAAGTTGCATTTGAAGATACAAGCAGTCTAAGAATAGCCAGATATTTATTTTTCTTGGCGATACTACAATATGAGTATATGTTTTGCAGGGCATATTCCATGGGCGTCATTTTTTTATGATTTGTTACATTTATATCAAGATCTGGACGCTTTTCGAGAAGAAGATTTACGATATCTAATCTTGCATGAGTTACTGCAGTATGAAGTAAAGTATCTCCATGGATACTTTGTGTATTAACGTCAAGACAATGTTCGAGCGTGTTTTGTACAGTTAGCTGCGCTTGTCCTCCTTCATTAATAGAAGGCGCATTCATAATTAAGTTATTCATATTGTCGAGGTAGGGATCAACAAAATGATATTGCGCTCCATGCACGTTGCTGTGCACTGCAAGGCTCATGATGAGCGTGAAGAGGAATCTGCGAGTGTGAAGCATGTGTGTCCTTCGTGTGTGAATTAATTTGTCTTTTCTTCAGTTGTTTGTGTCTGTTGTTTTTGCCAATGCACAAACTGCAAAATGCTCATTCTATTATATTCACCGATGATGTTGTTTAAATCTTTTACGGGAATATGTGGGTCTATTTGGCTTGCAACTTCTTGTTCATATGCCGCACGCTCTTCTTCTCGTTGTTCGAGAACTTCTTTTCCTGCATTATATGCTTGCTTGATTTTCTCATAAGCAGAGGCGTATTGTTCGCTGATTTCATCTCCAGGGGGATCTGATTTCCAACGAGCAAGTCCATCATTTCCATACAAAAACAGAACAAGATCATTTACGTTCTGCAATTCAGGGCAGGTTGCTCCTGAAGCGATAAGAAGTGCGATAATAGCTTGAGCATCTTTTGCGTCATATCCTATCCGAGAAACTTGAGAGTTTGGATGCATTATAATTTTTAATGGAGTTTTTAGGTCTACATTTAAGTCTGGTCGTTTTTCGAGAAGCAATTTTACTATATCTAATCTTTCATGAGTTACTGCAGTATGAAGCACCGTATTTCCATGGATATTTTGTGCGTTAACATTGATATCGTTACACTGAAGAGCTTTTTCTACAAATTTGTAGCCTTCTTCACCTGCGGTAGGAGCATTAATTAAGTTTTTTTGAGCCATTCTTTTATCCATAGACTGACCATGTGAATCGTTGCCAAAATAACCCATGTTCATATTATATGCTTTGTAGAGATCAACTTGAGTTTGTGATCCATACACATTGCTTTGTGCTGCAAGGCTCATGATGAGCATAAAAAGAGATATGCGAATCTGATTCATATTACATTCCTGCAATAACAAATTGTTTCAAGAGTGCCTGTGCAGCATCGCCCGAGATGGTGATCTCTTTTTCAAGTTGAGCAACCAATGCATTGAGCGCGTCTTTGTGCGCAGAGAGCAACAGATGCATCTCTTGTTGGAACGCAGTTACCAATGCTTCAGCCTTGTCTTTGACTTCATTTTGACGATTCTCAGAAAGATCTTCAAATGATTTTCCATCAAGCACAATCTCTTGCGCAAGTCTGATTGCTTGTTGCATATCTGCCGCATTGTAAGCTGCACTATGCGTATTGAGCAACAGATCTTGTCCGCAGCTGCCAGCAACTAATGCTTTACACTGTTTCTTTTGTTCAAGAATATCATCAGCATGCAACGCTTCTTGCTGATGATACAGAATGACAGAACCGTAAGCGGGCGTATATAACGTACTTTTGTTTGGGTTTTGTTTTTCTTTTTCACCATTGTACTCATTCACCTCTTGTACTTCCTGATTAATGCCACCGATCGTGATACGTTCAACTTTTAGGTTACTTTCGAGCATCGTATAGGCAAGTGCCTTACTTGCTTGGTACGCCGCAACCATCTTCTTTTCTGTAGCTGTCAGCTCGATAGTCTGTTTAAAACGATGCACGAGCGCATCGATAGATTCTTGCAGATGTTTTTGTCCGACAATTTCACCCGCACCTTCTGCCGTAATACGCGCTTCATTAATGATTGAACGCAATTTACCAAATGATACATTTTCACTGGTTTGGCGCACTAAGCTTGCAATATCAATGCTCTCAGGGTTAACACCAGCGCGTGGCAGTAATCGCTTAAAGAGATCTGCACGCTTGGTGCTGTTTGGATAACTAAAACGAATGATCTTACCAAAACGTCCTGGCACCAATAATGAAGTTCCCAACAATTCTGGCTGATTTGTTGCAGCAACTAAGAACACATAACTGTTTGGAACATCTGTTTTATACAGATCTGCCATTTGTGTTAAAAAGTCATTCAATGAATATGAATTTCGGTTTGTTTGCATAGATAAGTTATGAACTTCATCGATAAATAACACCACAACGCCGCCTTGCTTGCGCGCTTCAGCGATATGGTCACGCAATGAGAAGCGCATTAAGTCGATGCATGAAAGTTCTTTGAACATCACTTTCAATGCCTGGCCGTTTGCTTTGCATAATTGGTGAATCGTCCCCGCAAGTGCACGAGAAAACATCGTTTTTCCGCAACCAGAAGGTCCAATTAAGAGCGTGCCATATTGTGGGCTATTACCGCGTCGCACAAAATCATCAAGATCGTTGCAGCAATCTAAGATCGGTTGAATCTCTTTGCGCTGTTCTTCAAGACCAATGAGCTCTTCGCTATCAAATGTTACCGTGTTGTCATCAATCGCTTGGTAGCCTTCAGCATCCAAGATGCTTTCGGTCCCTTTTAATTTGTTCCACTGTTCGTACATGGTAGTAGAGATATTATTTTTTGCTTTTGCAAGCATGCCCCAGGTAAGACCCAGTGCTGTGGTTGCAAGACCAGATGCCATGTATCCAGTTCCACTGGCGAAAAATTCTTTTGAAATTTCTTTGATAATTTCTAAATTGGTAATTGTTTGAGCTTCTTTACCTCGAAAAGTTATGGAATGTTTATCTGGGTCCATCACCCATTTGCCACCATAGTAAACAGCTCCAGCTAAAAGAAGCCACGGCAAGCGGGAAGAGAGTTTATGATCTTTCCAAAACACTTCAGCCGAACGGGTGATTTTATTGCCGATGCTCAGTCCCAAGTTTTTTACTGCAGGTTCTAAGGTTTCGAGCAAGGTGCGCGTTTTCATCTCTGTGTGCAGCAGGAAGGCAAAGGAGAATTGTTCTGGTAATGCTTTGAGGCATGTTTGGGGAGAAATTTCTGGGAGGGTGATAAGTTTCGCTTGCAGTGCAGTGGCAAGTAAGCCTGCGCAATAGTGGTTCACCTGAGCTTTTAATGCCATGCTCTCCGGCGAGACGGATGGTATATTATCATGGGCATCTTTTAAGAATTGTTGCATATCCAGTGCCCAGGCACGTACTTTTGCATGGTCGATATTTTTGAGGAGTGCCGGTTCACTTTTTTGGATAATCGCTGCCAAAATAAGGCGAAGGCGTTGTGTTTGCAGGGGAATGCTCGTTACTGCTTGTTTGAGTTCATCCAGTTGCTCTGCAACAGGAGTAACCACCGCGGCGGTTTCTGCTGCGACAGGGGTAACTGTTTGGGGTGCATCGGCCTGGAGTGACATGCTGTAGAAGGCAATAAGCGCAAGATACGCTATTTTTTTGAGATAATGCATAATTAAAATATCCTCATTGGCAATTATTTTATGGTGCAGGATTTATAATTATGCATTATAGCATATAAGGAGAAAAGATACAGGTGGGAAGGGAATAAAAAACCCCGGGTTCAAGCCGGGGTCTAGTTTTTACAATCTTTCAAAATTACTGATGACGTCCGCAATCAACCGTACACCAAAGCCGGTAGCACCAGGGCGGTAGTAGCTGATATCAGGCACGTTGAATGATGTGCCCGCGATATCTAAATGTATCCAGGGTGTCTCACCAACAAAGTTTTGCAAGAAGAAGCCAGCAGTGATCGAACCAGCACGGTACGACTCATTACCAATGTTACAAATGTCTGCAACCGTAGAACGAATCGCTACTTTATAGTCATCGTGGAAGGGTAATGGCCATGCACGGTCGCCACAGCGGTGGGATGCGCGCAATACTTTTTCTGCAAAATCATCATGCTTGCTCATCAAGCCGCAGAAGAAAGGTCCTAAGGCATAAGCACAGGCGCCGGTGAGGGTAGCAAAGTTGATCATAAAGTCTGGCTTATAATGTTTGACGGCATATGAAAGCGCGTCAGCTAAAATAAGGCGACCTTCTGCGTCGGTATTTTTGATTTCAGCTGTTTTGCCATTATAAAATTGGACAATATCGCCCGGTTTGGTTGCTGTGCCGCTGGGTAAGTTTTCGGTAATTGGTGCAATACCAATCACATTGAGCTCCGGCTTCAGATGTGCAAGCATCTCCATGCTCGAAATAACAGCAGCAGCGCCGGCCATATCATCTTTCATTTCGTCCATGCGGGCAGCAGGTTTGATACTTAAACCCCCAGAATCGAAGGTAACGCCTTTACCCACCAGGGCAATAGTAGGCGCATCTTTTTTTTCTGTTCGGTATTCCATAATCACAAAGCGACATTCCTGTTCAGAACCTTGTGAAACGGCAGCAAGACCGCCCATGCCCATTTTGATGATCGTTGGTTCATCAAAAATCGTGCATTTTAAATTATGGGTTTTGGAAATGCGTATCGCATGTTCGGCAAAATGCGTCGGGGTTAAAACGCAGGGTGGTAAATCACACCAGTGGCGTGCTTGGTTGACCGAAAAGCCGATATGCAAACCACGTTCAGCACCGACGTTGATGCGTTCATGCAAAATTTCTGGTGCACAGAAGGTGACAGTATAGTCTTGGTTATGCTTGCGCGAATCATCGGTAATAAATTGGTCAAAATGGTAGGTTGCCATGAGCATGGTACAGGTAATCTCTTTGGCAAGCACATATTCATCAACACCAAACCACTTATAATCGGGGTAATCAAGCGCGATGGTTTTAATTTTTAAACCTTCTGCGGTTCTGATGATTGTTCCTGCAGAGCGGCGTGCTTGTTCCAAGCGATCTTCTTGTTTACGTTTGTGTGAACCAACGCCGACCAGAATAATATAGACGGGGCGGCTGCCATCTGCGCCGGCAACGCTCAAGCAACTACCAGCAGCGCCGGTAAACTTGCGTTGTTTGATGATATCTGCCAGTGGTTTGTAAAATTTGTGAGCGAGCTCTTGTGCGTGTTTATTTGTTTCAAGTGAGAACGTATCATCACAAAAAAGTGCGTAGCCTTCGACCTCTTGGTTGGCAAGAGAATGGCCACTTGTTTTGATGGTTATCATGCTTATCCTTAAAGAAAAAAAGGGATTTTCAATAATGATAGCATAAAAATATTTTTTTAAGTGGGATAATTACTTCTCTTCAAATTGATACTCTTCGAGTAACCGCTTTCCCTAGATATTACTTGCCCCGGCACGCAAAAGCTTTGCTATGATATCATTTCGTTTCATGCGTTTGGCCCATGCGAGTGCGGTATCGCTATTAGTATCAGCCATATCGAGAAAGCCTTGTGGATAAGCTTGCTGATTAATACGTTCAAGTAGTATATCAACAAAATCAGGACGATTATAAATTACAGCTAACATAAGTGGTGTATAGCCTTCTTTATCTTGTGCCCCAAGCTGTGCATGCATGTCAAGCCACTCACGCACTTGATTTGGCGTGGTATTTTTTTGCTTCATGCCATTCAGTAACAAATTGTCCATGCGTCTTTGTTCTTCTTGCATAAGAGAAGGCACCGGACTCGCTTTTTGTCGCTTGGCAGGTTGCTGTGTTTCATCAGTTGCAGCGGTCGTCTTTTCTTCTTCCTCATCAGGTTCTGGAGCTTTTCGTTTACGGATTTCATGCGGCTGGCAAACGCCATATTCTGCCACAATATTTGCGAGATCAAGAGCCATATTATTTGCACCGGAGGCGATTTCTTTTTTGGATTCTTCTAATTTTTGTTTGCGCTCTTCCGTGAGCTTATTGATTTTTTCGATAGTTTGTTCAACTTGCTCATTATCCCAGTCATTTTCTTCTGCTACTTTTACTATTGTTTCAAGAATAGTTTGGGGATTAACACCTTCCGAGATAAACAATCTTAACTCCCAAGGATTATCTAGATCCGTTCGTAAAAGGAGCTCTTCCATCGTTTCGCCCATGAAAGGGTCTGCTCCCGCCCGCAGTAATAATTGTATTATTTCAGCGTTTTCAGAAATTAATGCAAATGTTAATGCTGTACAAGCTTCATAATTAGTCCTATCAAGATCTGCACCAGCATCAATTAATAGCTTCATAGTTTCAATTAATTCTTTTTCCGCCGCTAGCATAAGCGCTGTGCTATCAGTTTCATTTTCTTGATCAAGATTGACTTTTTTTGCGATAAGTAATTTCACTATATCTGGATTATCTATGGCATACATAAGTGCTGTATTATCATGTCGATCTTTTTTGTGTAGATTTGCGCCAGCTTTAATAAGAAGTTTTGCTATATCATATTTATTACGGAAAAGTGCTTCGAGAAGCGGTGACATGCCATGTCTTACTGAATCAATTTGAGGAATGACAGGCCCTTCGAGAAGTTGAGCGAGTTTTTGCACATCATCATTTTCAATATACTCCCACATCGCTGCATTTAAGGAAGGATTAATTATTTTATGTTGACGCTGTACGGGTTGTTCAGACATCTGCGATGCCTGCAATAGTGAGCTACAGCATATGAATAGTAGTAATCTTTTTAACATAGTCCCTTTACCCTTTACATATTTTTTAACAATAGCCGCCGAAACCGACGTTGAAGCCAACATAGCCTCTGCAGGGGCCACCCCAACAGCCATTTGCGCCGCATCCGCCAAAGCCATACGGCCAGCACCAGTAAGGACCGGTTCCCCAGGTGAGCGCACGTGCTTGCATATCTGCTCGTCGTTCTCTGCGTTCTTCAGCTTGTTGTTTCAGAATGATATCGATCTTTTTTTTCCACTGACCTTCAATAAGAGCTTCTACGTCAGCGCGATTGAATTTACCCGTTAAGACTGTATCAACAGATTTTTCTTTATCAAACAACAGAAGTGAATCTTCATCACTCACCTGATAGGTCTGTTGTAAATCACACAAATGATTTTTAGAAAGATTTGCTTGAATAAAGTTGATGCCCGCGGCTTGATAACGACCATCGCGTGAAAGTGCTTTTAATACTGCATGGTTATTGGCAATCTGTCGTTTGCGTTCTTGCCGATATTCTTTTGTACAGTCAGCGCCCGTTTCGATACAGTTTGGCTCTGATTGATAGAGATATGCAACTACTAATGGCTCATTGATAATCGTATGGTTAAAGCGATCAAGACTTCTGATGGGCGTCACGATACTCAAAGCTTGCGTTGCTCCACAGAAGAGAAGTATAAAGAATGCGCGTTGCAGCACCATCTAATCCTCCTCATCGATAATAAATGGCGTGTGTGATGCATTTCTGCAAGGGATATCATCCCAAATGCCACTGCGTTTACGATCTTTTGCTAATTTGCCATCCAAGAAGCGTTCAATAAATAGTTTGACGCGGTGCGCATATTTTTCTGGATTATAGAAATAAGAATCGAAATGGTGACGGCCACAGGTGAGCCATAACCGTTTATACCCTTGAACACTATTGTAGACGCCCAATACGGCATCAACGGGTGCCTTGGTATCATTTTTACAGGTAATAAAGAGAGCAGGGATTTTGATATTTTTTGCAGCTTCAATCGTATCAACCGGTTCTATATTGGTGTTGATGGCAGAAGAGTCCATCTTTGCAACGGTTTTTAATGCTGCTTTTAAAATTTCTTGTACATATGAATTGTACGCATATTTTTTCATCAAAGAACGTCCGGGTAAACTAAATTCATAGCCACCTACGTTAACTTTTAATCGCTCAATGCTCCGCTCGATAATTTTATCGGTAGAGTCGAACGGACAGTCCCAAATGGCAGCATCAAAAAGATTGCCGGCCTCTGCTTGGGCACGGATAGATGATACTGCACCCATAGAAAAACCATAGACAATCAGCGGAAGATTGCGCAAATCTGGGCGTGATTTAATATAGGCAACGGCGCCAATAACATCATACATTTCCCGTGAACCTAAGGTGCAATATTGGCCATGGGTACATTCGCCATGTGCCCGGAAATCAAAACTAAACGTGGTGTAATCTTTAAAGAGTGTACGTAAAAAGCGTACATCATCTTTGTCACACATGAAGCCATGGCAAATTAAAATAATCGCACGTGCATCAGGTTTTTTTACCAAAATGCCTTTACGAATCAGGCGCTGTTTAGAATTTTGAGAATGTTGGACGGTGAATTCAACTCGTTCTTCGGTATTATTTTTCCAGCGGATCGGTTGTTGTTTTTGTTGTGCGCGCCAATCGGTATGCGGCTGTTTTGTCGGGACATTTTGTGCATCGTGGCTTATTTGTTGCAAAATAAAGATCGCAAGTGCTGTGATGAGCACGGTGATAATAATAAGACCAATATTTTTAAGCTTCATAGTTTAATCCCTTTTACTCATGCCATATACCTGGTAGTTGTTGTTAATTTTTGCATATTCTTAAGCGTATATTTTTTCTGCAAATTTGTTTGATTTTTTTTATGATAATCGAGCTGCTTTTTATAAATCGATTCTAATTCTGCCATAGATTTTGTTGGTTGTCCGTAAGAAGCTCCCGGTAATCCTGCCCATGTTTTATTAACTTTATAAATAGCATTGGCGAACTCTTTTTTTGTTTTCATGCGGGGGACAGCGCTCAATACATTTTTTTTGGCAAGCAGCGCAACCGCACCTAAATCTTGGTTGAGCGGTCCAAAGTTACGAGCATTAATTTGCGGAGCAATCTCATCCCATGTTTTTTGTAAAAATTGGTACCGCCCTGCGGCGCTTGAACAGAGTAAGCTTCCATTATATTGTGCACAAACAACTTGGCGTGGGTGGTCTTTAAAATTGTTAAAATAGAGGTGGCCAAATAAGGTTCTATACCCATCACTATTTAAAGTACCTTCAGAGTAGGCGATAGTATCAAGAAATGCTTGCACCTGAGGGTCACGCAAATACTTATGTAAGAGGGGGGTGTTTAATGGTTGGGCATGCGTTATCGAAACTTGCGTAGATGCGATGAGGCCAACGATGGCCAAACCTAAACAAAAGCTTACATATTTTACGATACGTTTCCCGCGCTTCATATTCGTTCCCTTATTGTTTTCTACTCTTATTATAATATCAGTATAGAAATATTTTTTTTAAAACTAAATAGTTTTCTATCTGAAATTTTAAAAAGAAGCAAAGAGAGACTATCTCTTTGCGGGAAAAATTGCGTATGGGAAGGGTTTTTATATGAATTTCTGTGCAAACTCACGAAGTTCTCGTCGTGTCATGGCAGATGTTGCCCGACCGATGAGAATGCCTTCTTGATATACCAAGAACGTAGGGACAGAGGTAACTAAGAGTCGCTTCATAAGTTCTGGCAGTTCTGAGCCATCAACTTTGACGAACTTGACCTTGCCCTCGAATTTAGCGGCCATCTCTGCAACAAATGGCATCATTTGCAAGCAAGAAGGGCAAGTAGGAGTATAAAAGTCTACGATAACCGGTACTTTTGCTTTGATAACTTCTTTATCAAATATCTCATCAGAGGTTATCTTTAAGATCTCTTGTGTGCTGCTTTTTGCCGGACGGTAGAACTGTTTTTCAAGCTTTTCGGCAATAATATCATTAAAGCCATGATCCCCTAAGAAGTTTGTTGCATCGAGCGCTGCTTTGATACCATCACCAGAAGCGACTGCAGCCTGGCGATACCGGTGGTCTGATACGTCACCAGCAGAAAAGACACCTTCTACCGATGTTTTTTGGCGATGTGGTTGTAATTCAATGTAGCCATTCTCATCAAGATGGAGCGCGTCTTTAAATATATGGGTATTTGGAATGTGTCCGATGGCCAAAAAGACGCCATCGATCGGCATCAATTCTGATGCGTCACCGGTTTTGAGTTGAATGCCGGTCACGTGGGTGCCATCACCTTTAATTTCGACTGGTTGGGTAGTATAGCGAATTTTGATATGCGGATAGATTTTGAGGCGCTCTTGCATTGCATAGGAGGCACGCATTTTATCTGCGCGAACTAAAATAGTGATCGCTTTTGCATGAGATGCTAATTGTAAGGCTTGTTCTGCTGCAGAGTCGCCACCACCAATAACTACGACATCTTTATCTTTAAAGAATGGCGCATCACACACTGCGCAGGCAGTTACGCCTTTGCCGCCCCAATATTGTTGTTCGCCAGGAATGTTGAGCAGTTTTGGACTTGCTCCCATGGCAACAATAACGGATAGAGCATGAAGTTCTGTACCTTCATCTGTCCAGAGCTTAAATGGCCAGCTTGAGAAATCAACTTTTTCGATCGTTTCTTGCGAAAGCAGAGCATCGAATGATGTTGCCTGTTTTTTAACCAGATCGATAATATCGGGGCCTGTTTTCTTGCCCATGCCCGGCCAGTTTTCTACATCACTGGTGGTCATCAATTGTCCGCCTGGCTTTTTGCCTTCAAAAACAATGGTATGTAAGTTAGCGCGTGATGTATAAATGGCAGCACTTAATCCTGCAGGACCTGAGCCGATAATGGCTACGGGAATGATATTCTTTTTGCCTTTGAGCGCTGCAATATCAATGTGCATGCCGCTTGCAGTTTGCATGCTGCCTTTTTTGTGCATAAAAAAGTACCAGCTGCCAGCGCCAATAAGACCAACGGTTATGATGATAATCGATATTTTTAAGATATTTTTCATACTATTTTTGCCATGGTAAGGTGATAAGACTTTCATAAAATTATAGCACTCGATTTAAAAAGTAAATCTTTACTCAAAATCTTCATATAACAAATATTTTTTTCTGATTTTTTTAAATTTTTCTAATCCTGGCCGCCATGCTGCGCGGATTTTTTTTTCTGAATCGCCCTGTGCAATGTGTTGTGCAACTAATTTATTTCCCACAAGACAGGGAAATAGTTTGGTGAAGAACTGTTTTTTATCAGGATAGAGGGCGTATGATTTTTGTAACCACGCAATGTTGATTTTGTTGTTTAACTTCTTGAGCGTATGTTCTGGCGTGTCAACAAGATTGTATCCGTAACAGCGCTTGTCTGCATATCGCAAAAGTGTTGAATCGTGCGCAGATTGTTTTTTTGGTACAAAGGAGAATTTTGTTTTTGGAAATACCGGATGGCCAAACATTTCAAAGGGATGCTGTGTTCCGCGCCCCATGCTGATCTGTGTGCCTTCAAACAAACCGGTAGAAGGATACAAATAAACAGCGTTCATGCTTTTGATATTGGGCGACGGGAAAATAGGTAATTGATACAAATCTTTATGCGAATAATTTTTGCACGGAATCACGGTCAGCTGGCACTGCTTTTTTTCTGCAAGCCATTGTTCACCATTGAGCATCTGCGCATATTCGCCCACGGTCATGCCATGCACAAGAGGTATCGGCTGCATGCCAACAAAAGATTTCACTTCACAGATCGGGCCATCGATATAAAAACCATTCGGGTTAGGACGATCTAAGACAATGAGCGGAATATTTTGCTCTGCTGCAGCTTCCATCAGATATTGCAGCGAAGAGATATAGGTATAAAAGCGTGCACCAATATCTTGAATGTCAAAGATTAATATATCGACATCAGCAAGATCTTGTTGTGTTGGCTTTTTTTTCTGCCCATATAATGAAACAAGGGGAATACCTGTTTTTGGATCTATGCCATCAGCGCAATGAATTTCTGCATCAGTTTGCCCGCGAAAACCATGCTCAGGCGTGAATATTTTTTTGATACGGATATCTTTTGCAAGCAATATATCAACAAGATGTTGTTTGCCAACCTGCGCGGTGTGATTGGTCAGGATGCCCACGTTTTTATTTTGGAGCAAGGGAATGTACTGTTCTGTTTGCTCGGCACCGACTTGTATCTGGTGGGTTACTATATCCAGCACACAATCATGGAACTGTTTTCTGAATTGTTTAATTCTTTCATTATCTTTATATGCCGGGTGTACTCGGTTGGTGAATAGTATGCAACAAAGATCATGCTCGGGGTCTGCCCAGGCGGAAGTGCCTGTCCAGCCAAAATGGCCAAAGGCATTCGGGCTCAGATGGCGGCCAATTTCGAACCCATAGCCGCGCTTGCCTTTTTCATCGGTATCAGAAAAATCAGCTTGCAGAGCTGTCCATTCAGCAATAGTTTCCGGGTTGATGAATTGGTACTTTTTACCATCACGCACAAACGTACCATCATGTAAAAGCATCAGCATGCATTGCGCAAAGTCTTGCGCGGTAGAAAAGAGCCCTGCATGTCCTGCAATGCCGCCCAGTAACCAGGCACGATCATCATCAACTTCTCCTTGTAAAAGATAGGGGCGGTTTGCTGCAGAAGTGCGCGTTGGTGCGCATCGCGTTGTATCTGAAGGATTAAAGGTCGTCGTTTTCATGCCGAGTGGTTGCGTGATATGTTCTCTCACAAAGTTATGAAATGGTTGTTGTGCAATCGTCTCAATAATTTTTTGTAACAGAATCATATCGGTATCGGTATATAAAAAAGCTGTTCCTGGTGTTGCTGCTAAGCTGCTCGCGCAAATATCTTCCAGCAAAGTGTGTGGTGTGCGGTTTGCAAGAAGTGCTTTGTCGGTAAGACCTGAAGTATGGGTGAGTAAATGCTTGACCTTAATTGCTTTTTTGTCTGGGAGCTTAAAGCAAGCTAGGTAGTGATGCACCGGATCTTCGAGTGATAATTTTCCTGCATCATATAAGCGCATGGCGCCGAGAGTCGTGATTACTTTGGTGAGCGATGCGATATCAAAGATGGTATCGGGCGTGGTTTTTTTTGCTTGGGGATGGTAAGTATAGGCGCCGCATGCGTTATGATATATGATAGTGCCCTGATGATAAATGTAGGCAACACAGCCTGGAAATATTTTTTCTTGTCGGCCATGTTCCAAAAGAGTATCCAATTTTTTGAAAGTATATGCATAAGAAGTATGCGGGTATATAAAAAAACTTATTGCCAGCGTTAGAAATTGCATCATGTTTGGCGTGAACGTAGATTGTTGCATAGACCCCCCTGTCTCTGTATTATTTCTATTTTAATTTTACGTGCGAATGCATTTGCATTATTAATCATACTAAGAATTGCTTGCGCTGAGCAAGGTGTCGTTGGTATTCTGAGAGAAAGGGGGATGTATGGGGTCGCAAAAGATATATTCATATACTATTCTTATCGTTGTTGCGCTCTTCAGTTTTTTTCATAGCCAATCGGTACACCATGCATGCTCGAATGAGTGGGCACAGCACACGCTGCAACATATGAGCTTGCGTGAAAAAATTGGACAGTTATGTATTGTTGCTATCTCATTTTCTGATGATACAAAAGAGGCGCTTGCAAGTACAAACAAATCTATGAAGTTCCCGTATATGCAGCGGGCATATGTTGAGCAACTTATTACGAATTATCAGGTCGGTGGCATTATTTTTTTACGGAGAAGCACGGTACAACAACAAGTACAACTGACCAATGAATTGCAAAAGATGAGCAGGTTGCCGTTGCTCGTGATGCAAGATCTTGAATGGGGTTTGGCCATGCGGCTTGATAATACCATTAAATTCCCGCGTAATTTGACCTTAGGCGCTGTGCGCAATGAAGAATTGATCTATCTGATGGCAAAGGAGATCGGGCGACAATGTAAGGCAATTGGCGTGCATATGAATTTGGCACCGGTCATTGATATTAATAATAATCCATTAAATCCGGTGATTAGTGACCGCTCATTTGGGCAAGATAAAGAAAAAGTAGCGCGACTGGGGCTTTTATATATGCATGGCTTGCAAGATGCTGGCATTTTGGCATGCGCAAAACATTTTCCCGGCCATGGTGACACAGAAACTGATTCTCATGTCGCTATAGCGCAGGTGCGCCATACAAAAAAACATTTACAAACTATAGAACTCTATCCGTTTAAGAAATTAATAGAACAGGGCGTTGCCGCGATTATGAATGGGCATCTAAAAGTTCCTGCCTATGATGTACAAAACATTGCAACCGTGTCTCCTGCCATTGTTACCAATCTGTTACAAAAAAAGTTAGGATTTGGCGGACTTATTTTGACTGATGCGTTGAACATGGGTGCGCTTGCTCAGTTTACGCCGGAAGAAGTGGCGGTACGTGCTATTCAAGCAGGGAATGATCTTCTGGTAGTGCCGGTCGATGTACCCAAGACGATTGCAAGTATCGAAGCTGCGGTGCACGCGGGGATTCTGAGCGAAGACGAAATAGATGCGCATGTACTGAAAGTTTTACAGGCAAAAGAAGCATTGCATCTTGCTGAACATCGTCTTGTTTCTACGGAATCTGTGCAAAAAATAATTACTACTGAGTATGCGCTTAATTTAAAAAAACGTTTGTATCAAGAGGCCATTACGGTCGTGGGCCCCTCGATACATTCTTCGCGAAAGCTCAGAATGGGTTTCGTTCAAATCGGCGGCAAAAAGCAGAGTTCGTTTATGCACACACTCTGTGCACAACGAGCGTGTATGCCACACTATTGTTCAGCAAGCATGTCTAAAAACGATGCAGAAAGCATGGCAAAAAAGTTGCAAGTATATGACACCATCGTGATAAGTGTCTTTGATATGAACAAATTTGCGATGAAAAACTTTGGCATTTCGGCAGGGACGTTGGCATTATTACAACAGCTGCGTCAGCTTAAGAAAAAAATAGTAGTCGTCTTATTTGGAAGTCCATACAGTGTCAGACTCTTTGATACACATGACTCATTAGTGGTTGCCTACGAAGATGATCCGGACGCACAAGAAGCGGCAGCACATGTAGTAGCAGGAACGCGAAGAGCAATAGGTCAATTGCCTGTGTAATTGATCCACGATTGAGATACTACTCAATCGCCAATTACTTGTGTAATTGGCCGTAAATACATCTCTTGATTTTGTTCACTAAAAAATGTTCTTATAAAATCTGTTGGAATAGTGATGACACGAAAACAGGTAAGAATATGAAGATATCAATTTTTTTGACCATGCTGCTCTGCACTACTCCTCTTGTTAGTAAAAATTCTGATACAACAACAGCGCGCAAGCATCTCTTGGGCTCTCTGTTTGCCCATATAGCTTCTTATTTTTTGGATGATGTACGAGCAGCGTATGCGCAGCACCCTTATAGTGCTCTGCAGGCTCAGGTGCGAACCGGATATGATATTGCTGAAGAAGAAAAAAAATATGTTCAGGAACGATTACCTAAAGTTCAGCATGCGTTAGAAACATTGCTTTCAACAACACTTTCTTCGGAAAAAATTCCTACCATCGCCTTTTGTGGTAGTGGGGGTGGTTACCGCGCCATGATTACCACGCTTGGTGCATTGCAAGGAGCAGAAGAGATAGGATTACTTGATGCAAGCATATATGCTGCAGGGGTTTCTGGTTCAGCCTGGGCGCTTGCGGTATTGACGCAGTTAGGTCTTCCGGTTGCCGCATGTTTGGATCGTGTTGCAGAAGCGATCACGACTGATTTGTTGGATGGCTATAATCATCGGCAAGTGACTGCTGCATTGTTAAAACAAATAGCTTTTACGCAACAATTTTCATTGGTTGATTTTTATGGGGCGTTGCTTGCGCAAAAACTTTTGTGCGCGTCTGACGTTCCCGATGTGAATGGTATCACTCTTGCAAGCCAAGCAGAAAAATTTGCGAAAGCAGAACATCTGTTCCCGATCTGTTCTGCGGTTATCGATGCAGGGGATAGTCGGTATGAATGGGTTGAATTTACCCCTTACGAAGTGAGCAGCATGTTTTTAGGTGCCTCTATCCCAACCTGGGCATTTGGTCGTTCTTTTAAGGCCGGCGTTTCGACAGATTTTGATCCGGCGCAATCGCTTGGGTTTGGCATGGGGATATGGGGATCATCATTTACTGCCAATGCAAAGGATGTTATTCGGTATCTTGAAGACACAGACTCATCACTTGTTTCGCATCTATTTTCATTGCTTGTGGACAGTTTGCCTGATGTTATTACGCAGAAGCGTTTTGTTTCACCTGCGCATGTTCGCAATTGGAGCTATGCCACCGCTTTGCATTTTGCGCGACGCAAAAATCTTCATATTTTAGATGCAGGCTTTGCGTTTAATATGCCATTCCTACCATTGGTACGCAAAGCACGGCCGGTAGATATCATGATCATTATCGATGCATCTCCAGAAGCAGATGCTGGAGAGTTGCGGAATGCAGAAGCATTTGCGCGTACACATAATATTGCATTTCCACCGATCGATTATAGCAAGGTTACGCTGCCTTGTTCGGTGCATGCACAGTGGTTAGATCCGCATGTCCCGGTGATTATCTATTGTCCTCTGGTTGCCCAGAATGGATATGCGCAAGGATGGGACCCTCATCAAGAAGATTTCACCAGTACCTTTAATTTTAGATATACGCCAGAACAAACAAAATTATTGAGCGGTCTTGCGACCTATTCTTTGAAAGAGTCTCAGGAGTTGCTTGTTGATACGATCAAAAAAGTTATCGAGCAAAAATAGAAAATCTTTTAGCTCATGATCTGATGTTCAAGCTGCTGCAAAAGATGCAAGAATGATGAATCCTGTTTTTTGCGCTCTTCAACTTTATCAATAGCATGCAAAATGGTTGAATGGTCTTTACGTTGCAAAAACTTACCAATTTCGCGCAATGAATGATGGGTGTGTTGCTTCATGAGATAGATAGCAATATGACGCGCAAGGGTGAGGTCTTTGTCACGTTTTGCTGAACGAATTTCTTGTAATGAATAGTCAAAATGTTTTGCAACATGCGCACCGATTTTTTGTAAATCGATAGCAGGAGCTTTCGATTCTTTGGTACGTGCAAGTACTTTTTGTGCAAGTTCTAACGTTAATTGCTGATTGGTCAATGATGCAAACGCAAACACGCGGATAAGTGCGCCTTCAAGCTCACGAATATTCGACATAATAACGGAAGCAACGTAGTCAGCAACTTCATCACTGATAGTTTCACCCAGAGCTTCAGCCTTTTTTTTGATGATTGCTATTTTGGTTTCAAGCGTTGGAACGGAGATATCTGTCACCAAGCCAGATTCTAAGCGAGAACGCATACGTTCCGCTAGGCCGGCGATATCACACGGTAATGAATCGCTGGTGAATACGATCTGCTTTTGTGCTTGGTGGAGCATATTAAAAATATGAAAGAACGCTTCTTGCGTCTGCTCTTTGTTAGAAAGGAATTGAATGTCATCGACCAGTAATAAATCTGCATCTTTATATTTTGCTTCAAACTGATAGACCTTATCAAAGCGAATGGCATTGATAAACTCATTCACAAAACGATCTGCGCTTTGATAAACGATACGAATAGCTTTATGATGCTCTTTTATCTCATTGCCAATAGCATGCAAAAGATGTGTTTTGCCAAGCCCCGATCTGCCATAAATAAAAAACGGATTATATAATTTTCCCGGCTTTTCTGCGATAGCAAGCGCAGCGGCATACGCGAGCGAGTTGTGTGGTCCGACTACAAAGTTACTAAATTTATATTGATGATTGCGTAAATTATTCTGTGTGCCATTCGATTTTACCACCGAATGCACAGCAGGTTTAATTGCAAGAGGCACGGATGAGGTTGATGCGGTTTGAGTTGTCGCTTTATTTACCGGTCTGGTAAACAGTTCGCCCGACGTGTTTCCTGTCGTGGTACTGCCGCCAAAACCAGGGTTTGCTGCCGCTTTGTGTACTTTCTGTGGTGTTACAAAAACATGGTGCTGTCTGGCATGTTGTCGGGCATCAGGAGTTGGTGCTGGATTTGGTGGCGGTGGTGGTGTTGTTTGTTCGGCGTGCAGAAAGAGTATCTTAATATGATGTTCGTTTAATAAACGGCCTAAATGTTTTTCGAACAAGGGCGTGTAATGGGTTGTGAGCCAATCTTTTACAAAAGGATTGGGTGCTTTGAGATACGCGATTTTGCTGTGGTTATCCCACCCGCAAAACATAACAGCCTTAAACCAGGTCTCGATAACTCGGCTGCCAACTTCTTCGCGTACAATATTTAAAAACTCTGGCCAAATGGTATCTGCTATCAAGCTATTTTAACCGTATAATAAAGGGTTTTTTAAAGCTCATTTACTGTAACAAATACCGGGAAGTTTTTAAAGCTTTTTTGCAACCCAACTGATAATACTTGCAAGAATATAGATACTGACCGCAATGAGCGGCAGCGGAAAACTTTTTGTGGAAAATAAGGTAAGAAATAACCAAAAAACACACAATCCTATGCAGCTCATCATAAAGAGTGGTTTGTGTGATTTTTTAAAACTTGGAAATGGAATAGATGAGATCATCAAGAATGCAATGGTTGCAACAAGAATAAACGGTATACGTTTATATAAAAGAAAGCGCAATGAATGGTTGAGTATCCAATGGCTGTATAAAATTAAGCTGGTGACAAAAAACGCAGCAACGGGTGTCGGCAGACCGATAAAATAGTTGGTCTGCTGTTCTGCGGTCACATTAAATTTTGCAAGTCTAAAAATGCCAGCAGACATATAAAGCCCTAAGGCAATAATGCCGGTGTAACCGATCGTGCCCGGAAACCAGGCATAGAGTAAAATACAGGGTGCTAAACAAAATGAGATAGCATCAGCGAGTGAATCTAATTCTGCGCCGAGCAAACTGGTTGTTCCCATTCTGCGTGCGATGCGTCCGTCGAGCATATCCATGCACGCGGCAGCAATTAAACAATAGACTGCTGCGGTGTAATTTTCTTCAAGCGCCTGGATGATCGAAAGAAACCCAAACAATGCATTGGCGAACGTAAAAAAGAAAGGCAACGATTGTCTGCTCTTTTGATATGTTTTTGTGTGAGAAATCGATGCTAATTTTGTCTTTACCATCATGACAGTCTCCCTAAAACTGTTTTACCACCTTCTACAAATTGGTTCATCTGCACATCTATCTGCGCATCAAGGGGCAATAATGTATCAACGCGTGACCCAAAACGAATCATGCCATATTTGCTGCAGGCTGGTAAATTTTCACCACCCTGGACCCAGCAGACAATGCGACGTGCGACAATGCCCGCAATTTGGCGGACAATAATTTTTTGGTTATCTATCGTGCTGATGACAATATCATTACGTTCATTGATGTCTGAGCTTTTCGGTGCGTAGGCGACAATAAACTTACCGGGACGATACTGTACGTGTTCAATAGTGCCTGCAATCGGCGTCCATTGTACGTGCACATCAAGTGGTGATAAGAAAATAGAAATTTTTTGTACCTGGCCGAGTGTTGGATCTTCTATCTGCTCAATGGCAACCACATGACCATCTGCCGGGCAGACTAACACCTTTGGGTCAGCCGTTGCCGGACAAAAACGAACCGGGTTTCTGAAAAAATAGAAGCTAAAAAGAAAAAAGCCTACAGCAAGCAAGCTGAGCGGTTTATAGAATTTATAGAGAATTAACCCTACAACGATGGTTCCCAGGAGAATATATATTCCCTCGGTCCAGATCAAATTAGAAATAATAAAATCGAATATCATTTTGCACCCTTATATAGATAGTAGCATAATAAAGGGCTTTTGTGGAAGAATCGGCAATTTTTTTACCATGGTGCAACAAAAGAGGGATGGTTTTTGAGGCCATCCCTTTATTGGTTCTAAATTGTGATTATAAGTAGGTATCTTGTGAAAGGTTGGTAACGTTTTTGATGTTACTCTGTGCGCATTGATCATTATACTGTGCGCGTTGGTCTTTGAAGCCCAATACAAGATATTCAATTACGTCAATAATTCCTTCCTCATCTAGATTACATTTTTTCATCGCTTCGTTTCGATTTCGCTCGCGATAAATAATAGAAAGGCCATTAGTGCTTGGAGTATACTCACGGTATAGCATGCGGTCATCCGCGTAATATATAGAAAATTGATGATCTATTGCGCCTTTCCAACTGTGGCTGAAACGTGGGCTTTCGTTCCAGCTAACTTTGTGAATCTGATTATATTTTGGAATATTAGGCAATTGAAGTGAGTCTAAGGAAAATGAGTGATTATTTGTTGTCGATGGAGCGTTCTCGAAAACAGCATGTTTTGTTGGTACGCTTAATGGAGCTTTCAATGAAGCATCAATTACATTCGTGCTAAAAAATCCATGTTTTTTCCCTGTTGCATAGGTTTGCGCCAGAGATGTTTTCACCTTTAGCTTTGCATTATTAAAGTTTTCTTTAATTTTGCTCATTGCCTGCAAGCTTGATTGTGCTGCTATAATCACAGCCACAAGTGATAAAGTTTTTAATGTTTTCATAAAGAAGTCCCCTTTTGGTGTTAAAATTATGTGATATTCAGGATTATATTATCAGAATACCAAGTTAGGGATATCGTGCAAGTGGTATGGCTTTTGATTGATCTGGAGGTCGTCCTGTAATTATTTCCAGGTTAAATCCATGATTTTCTGTGGAGCCTGAGCTATCAAAACAGATTATCCTCTTATATAATGGATAAAAAATGAGCTCATAGCTTCACAGCCTTATATAAAGGGGTACTTTTCATGAAATTCCGCTTGCTGTCTTTTATAAGACAATTTTTCCAGAATAAAACACCAAAATCGATGGCAGAATGTTTTATCATAGGCGCTCTAGATTTTGCCTATATAGTCCTTATTGCGTATCTTGCATTTGGCTTTTATAAATTCTTTTCAGGTTATCAAGGAACTTTTCCTCTGATACTGATGATGATTTTATTTCCGGTGGCATTTTTAAAACCATTTTTCTTATACTGGGAAAACAAAAAAAGTTCGCGCCCGTAGCTTCCAGCCTTCGTTAAAACTTCGGCGGACAAGCAGTCGGATAGTATTACTCTCGCGCCCGTAGCTCAGTCGGATAGAGCGGTAGATTCCTAATCTGCAGGCCACAGGTTCAATTCCTGTCGGGCGCACCAGTCATTTCCTCAAGAAATGACTGGCAGGCCAGTCTCTTTACATAAGACCAGCGTTTGCCTAAGCTTGGCATTTTATTATATTAATAAATATAGCTACTCGTTTTTCACAACCATGAGGCTTCTATGATGAAATCTCTTTCTCTCTTATTTCTCGTTTCAGCACTCTTAGTGCTTCCAGCCTGCATGAAGCGTGCAAAGCTTGAACGCGGCAATAAAGCCCCAGATTTTACTCTGCAAGATGAAGCTGGCGCATGGCGCTCACTTTCTGAATTCCGCGGTAAAAATGTGGTCCTTTTCTTTTACCCGCATGATAATACCCCTGGCTGCACCACCCAAGCTTGCAGTTTCCGCGACAAAGAACATCTCTATGCTGAGCATAATATTGTGGTATTGGGTATCAATTTTGATTCCCCAGAATCCCACGCAGCATTTAAAGAGAAATATCACTTGCCATTTACTCTCTTGAGCGACACCAAAGGCGAAGCTACGGCTGCCTATGGCGCAAAGAGCAGAATTCCATTCGTGAATAACTTCTTCCCAAGCCGCGTTACGTTTTTGATCGATACTGAAGGCAACATCATTAAAATGGTGCAAGATATCGACGTGTCTGTGTACGCAGATGAAGTTCTCAAAGAATTTGGGATTGATCTTAAGTAATTAAAAAACATAATTTTCCGCCCGTAAATTTGTTGTTCAAAACAGCACGTTACGGGCGTTTTTGTGTTTGTCTGCGATGTGTTCATGCAAGGATTAAGGTAGTATTGATTTTATAAAGCTTCACTTGTTATAATGACAAACAGGAATAGCAAGTGCAAGAGAGGGTTTTTGAAGTGAAAAAAATAATAATACTAATTATTGCCAGCTTGTCTTCTGTGGCATATGCAGCTCAAATGAATATTGATGCATCGCAAGAGGCTCAAACCCTTAAAGCCAAAGAAGAAAAAGCGAGAGAGCGTGCGGTTGATATCATTCATGAGTTGTCAAATAGTTCACGAGATATGGGGTTTCAAGATACATCATCAAAGGTCAATGAATTGAAAAAATTGGTTATGGAGTATCCCAAAATTCTTGAAACAACTCCATCAGGACACCGTCTATTGAATCTTGCCATAAATAGAAAGCTTAATCACCGAGCTATAGAGGCTCTTGTAGGTGAAAGCGAAAATCTTGACGCTCTGGACACCAGCTTTGGTAATAAAACAGCATTGATGGAGGTCATGACTATGCTCGCAGTTTCTGATAATTATGCTGATAAGAACAATGCTGAAAAAATTATAGAATTACTTGTTGCTGCTGGAGCAAATCCTGATTTTAAAAATCAAGCAAGTAACAATATGAATGCACGTGAAAAGTTAGTGGGTATGACCGATCATCGGGGTCTTGTCTATGCTTTTGATGCTGCAGTAAGGGCAGGGCTTGCCAAAAGAAAAAGCTATGCGGAGCGAAAACAAAGAGCACACGCAATGCTGAGAGAGTATCATGCTCCTGATCTTGCCAATATTATTAGTGGCTATGCATATTCGAATAATCCTGAATGTTTACCTCAGTCAGAGCCTGATTGCGTACTTCAATGAAAATCATAACGCCCGTAAATTTGTTGTTCAAAACAGCACGTTGCGGGCCTTTTTTATTGCTCAGATTCTAATTCTTGCATCTCTTGCAAACAACACCATATAATAAAGATCATTATTGCCATTTCCTGGTAAAAAAGAACTGTTTTGTGAGTGCATAGAATTCTTTTTTCGGGTATACTAATAAGTGATGGCAATGAACCAATAAAATGTCGAAATCGCACGTTCTCTTAGAGGGTCTTATGGAAGTTGTGGAATCGCAGATTAAGCCAATTCTTATCGAAGAAGAGTTGCAGCAATCGTTTCTTGATTATGCTATGTCGGTTGTTGTGAGTCGTGCACTTCCGGATATCCGAGACGGCTTAAAGCCCGTGCATCGACGTATTTTATACACCATGAATCAGCTCGGGTTTCATTATAATAAGCCCTATCATAAGTCTGTTCGTGTAGTCGGTGAAGTTTTGGGTAAATACCACCCGCATGGTGACCAGGCTGTGTATCAAACCATGGTTGGCATGGTGCAAGATTTTTCCAAACGCTATCCTTTATTAGATGGCCAAGGCAACTGGGGTTCGGTTGACGGTGATAATGCTGCAGCTATGCGTTATACCGAAGTTCGTATGCAGCGCGTTACCCAAGAGCTCCTCGCTGATCTTGATAAAGAGACCGTTGAATTCGTTCCTAACTTTGATGAGTCGACCGTTGAGCCGACCGTTCTACCAAGCAAAATTCCAAATCTTCTCGTTAATGGTACCACCGGTATCGCAGTTGGTATGGCAACCTCTATCCCGCCCCACAACTTGGGTGAAGTGATCGATGCTTGCTTGGCCTATCTTGCCGATGAAAATGTGACCGACGAAGAACTATTCAAATATATTCCTGCTCCAGACTTTCCAACCGGCGGCGTCATCTGTGGCCGCGCTGGGGTAGTAAGAGCCTATACCACCGGCCGTGGCAATGTGATATTGCGTGGCGTGATCGACGTAGAAGAAACTAAAAAGGGCTCTGCTTTAGTCATCACCGAACTTCCGTATCAGGTGGTAAAAGCTGATCTGATTATCAAGATCGCAAACTTAGTAAAAGAAAAAATTATCGAAGGTATTTCAAACGTTCGCGATGAGTCTGACCGGCACGGCATGCGTGTGGTGTTAGAGTTGCGCCGTGGTGAAATTCCACAAGTGGTGATCAACCAACTGTACAAATTCACTTCATTGCAAACAAGCATTGGTATGTTGATGTTGGGCTTGCTCGACAATCGTCCACTCGTCTTTTCATTGCGTGAACTGATCCGTGAGTTTTTAGTTCACCGTCAAAATGTTATTTATAAACGCTCTGTGTATGAGTTGAAAAAGGCTCAGGCGCGTGAGCATATCCTTCATGGCTTTGTTATTGTTCTTGATAATATCGATGAAGCAATTGCTTTAATTAAGGCTTCTGAAAGTGTTGAAGTTGCGATCGATAAATTGCACAAGCGCTTTATGCTTTCCGAAGAGCAAGGCAAGGCTGTACTCGAAATGCGTTTGCAACGTTTGACCGGCATGGAGCAGGGCAAGATCCACGCAGAGCTCCAAGATTTGCGTTTAACGATTGCTGCATTGCAAGAGATTTTGCAAAATCGTGCAAAATTAAAAGAAGAAATTGGCAAAGAGTTAGTAGAGATTAAAGAACAGTATGCAGACAAGCGTCGTACGAAGATCGAAAATGCTGCAGAGCTGATCAGTGAACATGATCTGATACCTGATGAAGATGTTGTTGTGACATTGACACGTAAAGGGTATATCAAACGTGTACCACTTTCTGTCTATGGTGTGCAACATCGCGGCGGTAAAGGCAAAATGGGCATGGCAGATCTTGAAGGATCTGATGATATTGTGGAAGATCTTTTTGTTTCCAAAACACATGATGAATTGCTCTTCTTCACCAACTTTGGTCGTGTCTATAGTATGCATGTCTTTGAGGTTCCAGAAGGTTCTCGTATTTCTAAAGGGCGTGCAATTGTTAACTTGTTGCCATTAAACCCTGAAGAAAAAGTAGTGAAATTATTATGTACGCGTGAGTTTGATGATAAATTCCTCGTGCTCGTTACCCGGCAGGGTATTATCAAGCGTACGGAAGCTTCATCATTCGTGAAAATTCGTAGCACCGGAATTCGTGCCATTACATTGAATGATGGCGATCATCTTGCATTCTGCGGACTCAGCTCTGGCAGTGATTCGATTGTCTTGGCAAGTAAGCACGGCAAGGGGATTCGGTTTGTTGAAACAGAAGTTCGTTCCATGGGCCGACAAGCTGCCGGTGTGATCGGTATCCGTTTACAGAAAAATGACGAAGTTGTTGGTATGCAGGTGGTCAGCGAAGATAAAGATATTATGTTCGCGACAGAGTCTGGCTATGGTAAACGTGTTCGCGTGGTAGACTTTAGAGTTGCACACCGTGGCGGACAGGGCGTACGTACCATTCCAACAGACAAACGTAACGGTTCGGTAATCGGACTTATTGTGGTTGATGATACATCACATGTCTTGTTAATTGATGCTGCAGGTAAGATTATTCGCTTATCTTCAAATGAAGTTCGTACTATGGGCAGACAAGCCAAAGGTGTACGTCTTATTAAACTTGATAAAGGTCAAGAACTTGCGGGTATTGTCGCAGTTCCTGGTGAAGAACAACAGGTAGAAACAACTCAGGTAGAAACACCAAAGGCTCCTTCAGATGGAACTGAGCAGAACGGATAAAGTACTTTTACATCTTGCATTAATTTCAGGCGTTGGACCCTCGGTGGTCGAACGCCTGTTATTGCATCTTTCGCATGAGCAGTTTGATGCATTATACACAGCTACCCGGTCTGATTTTCAGCGCTGGGGGTTTTCAGAGGGCATCAGCAATAAAATCATGGCCGGTCTGGCCGATATTCGTCTGCTCGAAGCTGAACTTGCTCGCCTTGAAAAATATCAGCTGCAATTTATTACGCCATTCCATGATGCCTATCCTGCTTTACTCAAGCATACTCATTTGCCGCCTCTGGGCTTGTATGTGCAAGGCGAACTTGCCCATGACTATTCCCGCGCATTGGCAATTGTCGGTTCGCGACAAGCCAATAGCTACGGCCAACAGGTGATTGATTCGTTTGTGCCTGGATTGGTGAAAGAAGATTGGTTGATTGTCAGTGGCGGGGCCTTGGGGGCAGATGCGCTTGCGCATGCGGCTACCCTGCGTGCTGGTGGCAAGACTATTGCGGTGATAGGTTCTGGCTTGCTGCAGCCGTATCCATTGAGCAATCGTCGTTTATTTGAACAGATTATTGAGCAGGGCGGGGCGGTGGTCAGTGCGTTTCCGTTAATGATGGAGGCGTTGCCGGCAAACTTCCCGGCTAGAAATAGAATTATCGCGGGCATGACCCGTGGATGCCTGGTGGTTCAGGCTGCTGCCAAAAGTGGTGCTTTAATTACGGCCGATATTGCTTTAAAGGAAGGGCGTGAAGTTTTTGCCGTGCCTGGGCCGATATTTGACCCCTTAAGCGCCGGGTGCCATGCGCTTTTAAAAGAGGGCGCCCATGCGGTACAAGCAGTTGAAGACATTTTGCAGGTCTATGGCTTTGCGCGGGCTCAAGGTGTACAAGTTCCAGCGCAGGCAGAAAAGAGCGAGCGGCAAGCGGCGGTTCCCCTGCAGAACAAACCTGTAATCCCAGTCATGCCTGCGGCGCGCGATTTGCCACCGCTCTTACAGTTTTGCTTGGAGCCACGCTCGATGGATGAAATGTTAGCTTTTGCTGCCTGTACCCAGGGAGAGCTCTATGACAAAATCTGGGAATACCAGGTAGCAGGGCAGTTACATGAGACCGCTGCGGGTAAATGGCAGACATCAAAAACTTACTAAAAAAAACCGCTCGTGGTGAGTGTTCTGAGCCATTTTGGGCGAAGAATGTATCGAACCATGCGGTTTTCTACGCTAAATATTCTCTTTTAAAATCTTCTATTTTTTTCTTCGTAAATTCTTCGGCATACTGAGCTTTGGCCGCATCGGTATTTTCGATGATATTGAGCTTTGCGAGCTCTTCTGCAAGCAAACGGCCATTTTTTGCTGCTACTGCATGTGCGGCTTCAGGGTTTTTGAGGTAATTGTCGCGATATACAGATTCTTTTTCTTGGGGTGTCATGAGCTTCGACCATACATACAGCCGCGCAGTGAGGAGGTCGGTAGGCTTTTCAATCTCTTTGTTTTGCATAGCAATTCTTATCTTTAAAAACATAGATCCAAGCGCTTCTGGGGTGAAGGGAGCAGCGAGACCTTTTTCAGTGGCCAGTTTATAGAAGGTTGTAGCAAAGTTGAGCGTGGCTCTCGTAAATGCCTCTGGATTTTCTTTATAGGGTATTTTTTTATTGAAAAACTCTTGGTCTTCTACTGGGAGCTCTTTATGAACCGATCCAACAAGAGGGGTATGTTTATCAAACCATTGAAAAACAGCGGTTTCTTCTGGAGAAAGAGTGGTATTTACTTTAGAATGAACCTGGGATCCATGAATATGGGCTACCCCCATATATGCCCCTAAACTGAGTATGAGTGATACTTTGTTCATATAAGCCTTTCTTTCTTAAGGTATAATACTGGGTTTAAAACTAAATCAGGTCATGGTCATTTGTCAATGCAGTTGGATATGTAGTAACCCGCGTGGTTCGATACATTCCTCGCAAGCTCGGAATACTCACCACGAGCGGGTTTTATTGAATGTTTGGCCCTCAAGCACTTTTTGGAGAGAGTTTTGCCATTACTCATATTTTGTTATACACTAATAAACATATATAAATTTTTAGGTTAAAGACTCGATTTTTCGGAGATTTCCCATGCCAGTACCAAAGCGTAAAACGTCCAAATCGCGCAGAGATATGCGCCAATCATGTAAGTTTATCCGTGCTCAACAATTTGGCACCTGTAAACCATGTTCAGAACGTCCAGAACCAAAACTTTCATTCGTCGGTCCGCACCAAGCTTGTCATACTTGTGGTTTCTATAAAGGAAAACAAGTTATCAAGAACAAACTTGACCGTGCAACTGTTCGCCAATCAGTACGTGATGCACAAGCTGCAAAACAAGCTGCTCAGGCTGAGTCAGAATCACAAGAAGCTCGCTAAAACGCGAGCTTTTTTCTCGAGCTCATTTTTTAAAAATAGTATTTTTCCTTGTCATGCATGAATTCATTTAAAGGAGTAACTCATGAATATGATGGTTAAGCACGCTTTGCGGGATACCCGTATCCAGCTAGTAATGGGGTTGTTGACGTTTGTTGTCGTAGCAGCTCTTAGTTGGTTCTTATATAGTTCCTATAGAAATCGCGTCAATGAACAGGCTCAATTTGCCTTTTCTCTTCAGCTGGAAAATCTTGAGCGTATGCGCCAGGATAAGGCTGTCGACAAACACATGTGGGAATCTGCCGCACAGGGTCTTGCGCAAGCTTACCAAGAACATGCATCATCAGATTTAGCTCCCTTTTATATGACTTCTGAAGCAGATGCACTCTTGCAAGCAGGAAAAACAGCTGAAGCAGTCCAGCTGCTTGAAAAAGCGCTGCAAGCGATGGGATCTTCAAATCCTCTCTATTATCTCTACAAAATTAAATTACAAGTGATACGTCTGGGTTCAGATGATGCTGCGATTCGTGAAGAAGGTCATCGTGAGCTCAAAGCTCTTGCTGAAGATGTTCACAATCCTCACCGTGGCTATGCTTGGTATCAACTCTGGCATCAAGCTTGGGTAACAGGTGATGAAGCGGGTGCTGAAGAGGCATTGGCTAAATTATCTGCATATCAAGGTCAAGGTGGCCAATGGGGTCAGCTTGCTCAGGCAAAAATGGAATTTTCCGCGTAATATATGATGCACATGCAGAATAGTTCAGAAGTTCGTGTTCGCTTTGCTCCGTCGCCAACAGGCCATTTGCATATTGGTGGATTGCGCTCAGCGCTCTTTAATTGGTTGTTTGCCCGCCATTGTGGAGGCAAGTTTTTGCTGCGTATCGAAGATACCGATCTTGAGCGTTCAAAGGCTGAATACACAGAAGCTATTTTACAAGCATTTTCATGGTGTGCCATTGAGCCAGATGAACCGATTGTTATTCAATCTGAACGTAAAGAGGCGCATCTTGCCGTAGCACACGAGTTGCTTGCCAAGGGCGCTGCATATCGCTGCTATTGTACGCAAGAAGAGTTGCAAACTCGTCTTGGAGCTTCAGCGGCTGAAGGTGGCTTTGTTCATTACGATGGAAAATGTCGTAATCTCGAGATGATTTCTGACAAGCCACATGTGATTCGCTTTAAAGTGCCGCATGACAGAGAAGCTGTGGTGGTGCACGATCTTATTCGCGGAGACATCGCATTCCAGCTCAAAACTATCGATGATTTTATTATTGTGCGTTCTGATGGATCACCCATGTATAATTTTGTGGTAGTTGTTGATGATGCATTCATGCGTATTTCTCATATTATTCGTGGTGAAGAGCATTTGGTAAACACGCCGCGACAGATATTATTGTATGAGGCTTGTGGTTACGCGATGCCGCAATTTGCGCATGTGCCATTAATCTTGGGTCCCGATGGTTCAAAGCTCAGCAAGCGTGATGCTGCAACTTCGGTGATCGATTATAAAACGAATGGTTATTTAGCAGATGCGCTTTGTAATTATTTAATTCGCCTTGGCTGGTCGCACGGTGATCAAGAGATCTTTACCCGTGATGAGATGATCAACTATTTTTCATTAGAACATGTTCATAAATCAGGTGCAATTTTTGATACGGCAAAATTAGATTGGATGAATCACACGTATATGAAACAGCTTACATCGCAAGAGCTGATTCATTGCATAGTTCGTGATATCGATCCAGAATTTCGCCGTACCTTGGCAGACTGGTCTGATGTGACTGTGCAACTCGTAGCGCATTTGTATAAAGAGCGCGTTAAAACATTGGTTGAATTGCGCCAAGAGATGCTTCGTTTACATGCAAAACCAGCTCTCGATGAATCTACTTTGCAACAGATAACTGTGCAGCAGCATGAGGCTCTTGCGCTTCTGGCAAAAGATTTGTCACAATCTGATTATACTCGTCAGAGTTTAGAAGCTCTGACAAAAAAATTATGTCAGCAGATGAATATGCGTATGCCCGATATTGCACAGCCGTTACGACTTGCATTAACTGGCACAGTATCTGCACCGGGGGTGTATGATCTGTTGTTGGCGCTGGGTAAAGAAGAAAGCATCGCTCGCCTGCAAACATTTTTGGCAAAAGTTCCTGCACGCGTTGCGTAAAACGTAAAATAGGGGAAATTATGAAATTTGGTATGGTATTTCCCGGATATGGGAGCCAGTTTGTTGGCATGGGCAAAGAGCTCTATGATAATCAACGATTAGTACAAGAATATTTCGAAGAAGCAGCAACCTGTTTAAGTATTAATTTTGTAAAATTATGCTTTGCGTCTTCAGAAGCTGAGCTTGCAAAACCGTGTCATGCCTATACATCACTCTTCTTAATGAGTGCAGCGTGTGCGGGATTATTAAAAGAAAAAAATATTACACCAGAAGTTGTTGCCGGAATCGATGTGACGAGCTGGTATAGTTCGCTGTTTGCAGCAGGCAGTATCAGTTTGCCTGATGGGTTATATATGCTCAACAAGCTTGGTACCGTCTATGAAGAAATTATTCCAAAAGATGCATTTTCAGGAATTTTGGTTAAGAACAGTACCAAACAAAAAGTCGAGCAATTTTGTAAAAAAGCATCAACTGCTGAGCACGGGGTAACGATTGCCGCGATTGTGCCAGAAGGTTTTGTTGTCGTGGGTCATACTTCTGCGATGAAGAAATTTGAAGCGGCGATCAGTGCTGCAGATGATATCACCTATGAAGCTGTTGATATTGGTGGTGGGCTGTATATGTCTGGCGCAGAAGAAGTTGCATTACAAGTAAATAGCTATCTTGAAAAAATAGATTTTAAAACGCCCGTTGTTCCTATTATTTCTCCGCTCGATGGAAAACTTATTAAAAAGAGTGAAGATCTTAAACATATTTCGAGTATTATTTTCGTACAACAACTTGATCAGTTAGCAACATTAAAAAAAATTAGCATCTATGATCGTGTTGTGTGCGCATTGCCATCAGCAAAGATACGTCCTCAAGTTGCGTCAGTCATATCTGAAGAGCGTATCGTGACGATGGAAAGTAACATAGAATTCGAAGCGTTGGCGGCATTATATCCCCAAGAAAAAAGTAATGAGGAACCTGAAAATGTCTAATACTGTTGAATCAAAAGTTGTTGCATTAGTTGCAGAACAATTGCATATGAATGCACAAGAAATAACCCCCGCATCTACTCTTACGAGCTTGGGAGCAGATTCACTTGATCGTGTCGAGTTGGTCATGAAATTTGAAGAAGAGTTTCACATAGAAATTCGTGATGAAGATGCAGAAAAATTAGTTACTATCGCTGATCTTGTTTCTTATATTCAAAAACTTTCCAAGTAGCAACATTTAACCTGGCGACATGGTGCTGTCCAGGTGCGCTTGCTTAAATATTTAATTCATTTAAGCTGAATCAAGTTAAGGTTTGTTAGTAATCGAAGCAGACAAACGTTGAACATAAAAACAAACAATAACAATAAGGACGTTATATGAAATATATGAACAAAAGCTTGTTAGTTGCATTGTGTGCGATGACAGTTGTTTCTGCAAATGCAGAAGGTTTCTTTTCTCGTTGGTTTGCATCAAAAGAAGCTGTTGAAGTTTCAGCTCCTTCTAAATTTTCTTCTGCAAAAGAAGCTTGTGCAAAATTTGTTGCTGGTGTTGCAACTTCAGCAAAAGACGGCATGAAAACAGTTGGTACTTCATTAACAAATACCAATACTTCTGTTGATTCAGCAATTACTTCAAAAATTGGCTGGTTCAAAAATCATAATAATACCTTACAAGCATCTAAAGCTGTTGTAGCAACTGTTGTTGTTGCAGGTACTTGCTATATGCTCAAAAAAGCATACGACGCAGTGAAGGCTTATAGAGCTAAAAAGGCTTAAATTTAGCCAAAAAAGCTTATACGATAGCTCTTTATAGATATATGCCCTGGGAATTCGTTCTCGGGGCTTTTTTGCGTCTTTTTGACCCATTTCCCTTGCAAGAAGGGCTAAGCTTAGCCTGCTTGCCCGCCGTAGCTTTATGCGAAGGCTGGGGCTGAACCTGGGAACCAGGTTCGGGACACCCCCCTTTTGCCGCACCTGGTTATTTCAGATAGACTGGTAATAGATAGATAAGAGAACCTTCAGGTTAACCCAGGTTCAAATAGACAAATTGATTCAAATAACTGAAATATTTAAGCAAAAGGAATCATATGAAAACTATACAAAAAACTATCAAAAAATTGACCTTAATAACTTTAGCGGCATCTTTTGCTGTAAACCTTCAAGCTGAAGGGTACTATGCTTATTTTAAAGCTTTGGCAGTACCACGCTATGAAGCTTGTATGAAAACCGCAACGTCTGCATTGCAAACTGCTCAATCAAAAGCGCTTGAAGCAGACAAACAAGTTACTGAATATGCTACCGAAAAGCAGCCGTGGTTTAAAGATCACCTGAATGTCTTAACTGGTATAAAAATCGGTGCAGCTTTGACGACTATTGCTGCAACATGTTGGACCTTGAAAAAGACGTACAACAAATTACAAGGGTTACGTCAAAATAAACCAGTAATAGCTCCAGTGATGCAACAAGCTCAGCAAGAAGAGCAGTGTCAGCAAATTTCTGTAAAAGCTCGCGTTGCAGCATACGAGAAAAGTGGTGTCAAATATGGCGCAAAAGAAGTAGCGCAAAAAACGGCAGTAGTTCATCAAGAACGACAAGAAACAACTACTTCTTTTAAGAAAGTAAAGTCACCTAAAAAACATGCAAAAACTATCAAGAAGTTTTTAGCCCCTATTAACGAAGAAAAATAACTTACAAACAACTGGGGATTATTATGAAAGCTTTTAAAAAATTATCACTCTTTGCCTTGTGCGTACTGAGTATGGGCACTATGCCACTACTTCGTGCTGAACCAACAACGCCTGCAACTCCTGTTGCAACCGTGTTGACTGATGATGAACAGGCACTGCAAGATTTTGTTAATTCGTTTAAACGAATGATTCCAACGCTTCCTGCAACGATCGTACAATCGTTTATTGCTGGTAATGCATTCTCTGCAGGTAAAGATTGTTTTCAAGGCATGAAAAATGCATGTAAGAATGCATCTATCTATGTTGGCTCACAAGCAATGAATCTTTCTGCATCTGCAATCGACTATGCAAAAAATGGCACGATGCTTGCGCAGATTTCTGACCTTATCGGATCATATAGCAACCCTGAGTCTGCTGAGTCTTTATATGATGCAATGCAAACAGTGCAGGCGACTTGTAATGGTGAAGGTGTTGTTTCTGCACAGACAGTGGAAAATGCAATGCAAACTATTCGAAATGCTGTTTGTATGGTACCAACCATCATGCCAACCAATGCAGAATGGTTGCAACAACACATGGACATTGCCACAGGAACAAAAGTTGCAGCAGTTGTTGCGGTAACGGCTGTTACTTATTTGGCAGTAAAAAAGTTAGTTAAAAAATATAAGACGAGTTAAAAAAAGTTATTATCTTGTAAACAAAAGACCCGGGAAAATTTCCCGGGTCTTTTTATGTTCGTTTGAGTTTGGTAAGTTACGAAATCAATTTCTTAGAATTGAATTCCGCCTTTAATCCAAACGCCGAATTGATTCATACTGAATCGTGAACCACCTTCAACTTCACCACCGATACCTAAGTATGGTGAGTAGTTACACTCTGCCCATGTATAGTCGAGTGTAGCAAAGCCTTTGTTGGTGAATTGTTTTGGTGCAGCGCCTGATTCAAGGTTAAGTACACCTGTGCTCAAGATATCAGATGCATTTCCTGAGCATGAAACTGCAGGAGCAACTACTGTTGGATCTTGAATGAATTGTGGTGTAGCGTCATTAACGCCGCAAAGGTTAATTGTTGCGCCACTTTGTGTTACAGCAGGGCTGATTCGAACGCCTGCGGCATACAATGAAGCACAGCCTTTAAAGCCATAGTTTGCTGCAGTAAGAACTGGAGTTCCATTGCAACCGTTAACTGGAGCATTTGCTAAGCGAACATCTTCTTGTGATTGGCCATATGCGTTATAACCGAATCCAAAGTTAAATCCGCCGTGGCTGTAAACAAAGCGTAATGTTGCATCACCTTTAACAGATACTTTGACTTGTGCACGACGTGTAGCAAAGTCGATACCGTTAATTAATGAACCGGTATAAGTGAGTGGAGTTGTTGCGCTCAATGACTCTAAGAGCATGTAACGGCTCAAGCAACCTTTACCAAGGAAATCGAATGAACGTGTTTGGCAGTTGCGTAATGCTGTCATTACATAACCATCAAGGTATACGTTCAATGCTTGGTCACAATCATTGTTCCAGAGTTCATAGTGAGCAGAAAGACCGCCACCAACTTCATTATGTCCGCCGTTGCCTACTACTGGTGAGAAGAGGTAACGTGGATCTGGTTTGTTGCCTGTTGGAGCTACATATTGGAAGAAGAGACCAAAATGTCCACAATCACTTTGCCAGAAGTTCCAGCCAGCAACGAGTGCTACACCAGAAACAGCATTTTTAGTTTGTGAGCAGAATGGGAATCTACCAAATGACCATGGTTGTTGCATGTCACCAAATGTGCCACCTGTTAATGCTGATTGGAGTGAACCAACAGTTGATGCAACTCCTGGAGCCATATAACCAGCTACAAATGGAGTTCCGCAAGCACCAGGAAGACCTGTTCCTGTTACAACACATGAATTATTGCATGAGTTGTTTGTGCTGCAACCTGTGCTGCAACCGAAGCTGAAATCACTGCAACCGATAGAACAACCGGTGCTGCAACCTGTGCTGCATGTTGTTGTGCACGTAACATTAGTTTCTAAGTGCAGATTGCGGTTTTGGTGTGTGAATGCAAAGTACACTTCACCATACAAACCTTCTACCCAGTTATCAAAACCAAGACGACCATGGAAGTTGAGGTTGTAGTTTTGAATGCGTGGTTTGAATGAAATGCAAGTATCGCACAATGCTGAAAGACCAAAATTGTCAGCGATTAAAGCACGTGAATCACGTCCTGCGCCGGTGATTGAGTTGCCAATTCCGCTTCCTTGGAAGTGGAGTCTGTCGCTGCCAAATAACGCGCGAGAGATATGGCTGCTGCTGAATGAACGTTGATATTCAAAGCCCAGTTCCATAATGCCATTAAATTCACAGTCGATATCTTTTCTCCATGGGAACCAGAAATAGGCTGTGTTGTTGAATGTTGGACGTGAGATATAAACTGAGTGACAGCAAGAGTTACATGTTGAACTGCTTAAAATGCAATCACTGGTACCGCAGCTGGTATCACAGCTGGTATTGCAACTGTTGTTGCATGATGCAATTGAAAAATCACTGCAGGCGTTATCACAGCTTGCAGCTTGCAGGCCACTCATCGCACCAATTGCGAGTAAGAGTGACAAGCGTAAAAATGATGAGGTAAATTGTTTCATGTACGTATACTCCTTACAATATATTTGACTATCTGTTTCCGGAAAATGTACGGATGATAATCGGAGAAATAATTTCTCCTTTGGTGATTTTGCCCACGACTGGGACTTTTACTTTTTATATCTTTTTATATGCCCTTTCATATAATTGATAATTTTTCTTTATACTTTTAGTCTAACGAACAATACTCTAGTTAAAAGATTTTGAGAATGCAACAATTTGGATAAAATCCTGATTGGCAGGTGATCAACAATGAGAGAAAAATTACGAGGATTGACTGGATAATACGCTACAAATTCCTTGTTGACGTCTTGGTAGGTTTGCACGCTGTTTTATAAAAAAAATAAAATGTCGATATACTAAAATCATGATGATGATCATACAAACTCTCTTACAAATTATTCTGGAATCTCTTCCGATCAGCAGTTCTGGCCATCTGGTGCTTGCAGAAAAAATAATGCATTGGCAGGAAATTCCAAAAACAGTGGAATATCTGTTGCATGGACCAACGATTGTTGTGCTTATTGTATATTTTCGTGCAACATGGATTCACTTGTTGCTGCATTGTTGGCGATATCGTGCTTTGCTCATGCGCATGATTTTTTTAGGAGCAGCAGCTACGCTGGTAACCGTTCCTCTCTACTGCGGCATGCAATGGCTTGCACCGTTGTTTCCCTTATCGCTTGGCTTTGCTTGCACCGCTTCATTTCTTTTTTCTTTACGATTTGTTTCGTATCAGCATGAACAGATGTCATACAAAAAAGCGCTTCTGCTTGGCTGTGTACAAGGCATTTCTGGATTGCCGGGCATATCTCGTCTTGCAAGTACGTATGTAGCGGGCGTGTGGTTAGGACTTACGCCAAAAAAATCATTTTACTTTTCTTGCATGATGCAATTCCCGCTCATATGCGCTGGATTTTTATATGGACTTTTCAAAACCCCCGAGCTTGCTAAAGCCGCTCGTGGTGAGTGGTTTTGCGTGAGCAAAATTATATCGAACCATGCGGTTTCAAATAGCATTGCAATATCAGCTGCAACAGCCATTGCATATTTCCTGTTGTGGTGGGTGCAGCGATGCATGCAGCAGCATACGCTTTGGAAATTCGGCTATTACATGCTCCTGCCTCTGACCCTTGCATTGGCCATATAATTCATTGCGATTTCTCTGCACAATTTTTTATATTTAAAAAAAGAGATTGTTATGAAAAAAGGGGAAATCATATGCGTGCATTACAAAGTTGTTTGCAAAGTATACGTGCGTTTGTCTATTGCATGAGCGCACTTTTTTTATTGGTTTCATTAGCAACCTACCATGCAGAAGATCCAGTTTTTTTGTACGCAACATCACATGCTGCGCCGATTGCTAATTGGTGCGGCTGGTGCGGTGCGCAGGTAAGTGCCGGGATACTCTATCTTTTTGCAAGTGCAGGTTATTTATTAGTTCCTGCATTGTTCTTATTAGGCATGCGCTCTTTTTATCCTTCGCATGCATTTTATGGCAAAGATCGTATCGCAACCTTGCTGGTTTTTGTCCCTTTGAGTTCTATTTTATTATATACCCTGCAATTGGAATGGTATGCGCATATACGACCTGGTGGCATGTGCGGACAATTGTTGACCAGTGGTTTGGGATGTATCGTTGATCAAGCATTATTGCCATGGATTATCTTTTTTGTTTTTTGGAGCATGTTTATCATGCTTGTGGGCTTTGCGTGGGTAATTCCCTGCGTGCATCTCATGCGCCGTGTCTGCATTGCGTTACAGATTCCTGTGGGTATGCAGTATGTTTCAGAAACTATGTTGGCGATCTATTTTGTTGTTGCAAAACAGGTAAGAATCTTGCGCACCACACTCCAAGCATATGTATGGCCGCAGAGCCCAGCAGTTGAGCATGAGCTTGAAGCAGTCGTCTATGATAAAAACTTTTGGGAGCAGCGTGGCGCAGAGATCTCAGTCGTTCAATCTGCTGTCGTGTCTACTGCCCCAGAAATGCCGAAAGAGACAGTGCTGAGTGTTTCAGAAGCTACCGATGACATGCAACGACATGAAAGCATCCCTGTTCAAGCGCGGGAATATAAAAAGCCAGACGTGAGTGGTTTGAAACAAAAGCCTCTTGAAAACAGCAAGGCAGATCGGCAAGAACAGCAGCAACAGGCGCAGGTACTCGAAGAGAAATTAAAACGTTTTGGCATCAAGGGTTCGGTACTTAACATTACTGCAGGGCCGGTGGTGACCATTTTCGAATATCAACCACAAATTGATGTGCCGATTAGTAGAATTATTGCGCGCGAAGATGATCTTGCACTTGCGTTACAGGCAGTCAGCTTGCGCATCATTGCACCGATTCCGGGAAGATCGGTTGTCGGTTTTGAGGTATCTAATGTCAAACGGAAAACCGTCTTTTTTTCAGAAAGCGTTAATTCATCGGCCTTTACGCAGAGTGATGCACAATTGCCACTCATTATTGGACAAACAACTATTGGTGAACAAGCGATTATTGATTTAACAAAAATGCCGCACTTGCTGGTTGCCGGGTCAACTGGATCTGGAAAGTCTGTGGCCTTAAATGCTATGCTCCTGAGTATAGTATGTAAGGCTACGCCAGATGAAGTTCGTATGATTTTAATAGATCCAAAACGACTTGAATTTGCTGCGTATGCAGACATTCCGCATCTTTTATTCCCGATTGTGACTGACCCAAAAGTTGCGTTACAGGTATTGCAATGGGCCGTTACGCTGATGGAAAATCGGTATGAACAAATGGCAGCTGCTGGCGTGCGTAATATTTATGATTATCGCGCTCAGGTCACCCGACTACGCTTATCCGGGCCTTCAGGCTCGGCAAGCTACGACGGGCAGGCAAAAGATGATATGCCCTATATTGTCATCGTGATCGATGAACTTGCTGACTTAATGATGGTTGCCGGTAAAGATGTAGAAAATTCTATTGCACGCCTTGCGCAAATGGCGCGTGCTGCAGGAATACATTTAATATTAGCAACACAACGACCATCGGTTGATGTAATTACCGGTGTGGTGAAAGTTAACTTTCCTGCACGACTTGCGTGCAAAGTCACCTCGAAAATCGATTCACGTACTATTTTAGATGTGGGTGGTGCAGAAAAACTATTAGGTAAGGGGGATATGCTGTTTCTTGATACGCAAGGCAAGATCACCCGTTTGCATGGTGCTTATGTAACTGATCAAGAAATTGCGACAATTGTTACGCAGGTAAAAGCACAACGTGCAGTTGTCTATGAGCAGTTACCAACGACTGATAAAGATTGCACAGTGCAAGGTGAAGATGCAGCATTATATAAAGAGTTGGTAGAATTTGTAAAATCGGTTGATGAGGTTTCTATTTCGCTTTTACAAAGAAGATTCCGCATTGGCTATAATAGGTCTGCGCGCTTGATAGATCTCTTGGAATCCCAAGGAATTATTATGCCTTCGTCTGGTAGCAAAACGCGTAAAGTGTTACACTAAAAATAATTATGCAATACTATTTTTCTTGTAGCAAGAAAGCATTTACATGAGTGTGGATTTTGAGTTTATACGATCGGTGATTCCAACAGCAATCTGCATGGGCAAATCATGTACGCAATTGCCAAAATTATCAGTTGATTCACGTAAGATACAACCGGGAGACATGTTTGTTGCGGTGCATGGCGCACGCGTTGATGGGCATCAATTTATACGACAAGCATTCGAGCAGGGCGCAGTTGGCGCAATAATTGCCGCATCGATGCAAGCTTCATTGTCTCCTCTTATTACAGAATATGGCAACACCCATACATTTCTTGTCGTTGATGATCCCCACCAAGCAGTATGTACTCTGGCCGCTGCATGGAGAAAAAGATTTACGTATCCCGTGATTGGGGTTACCGGCTCAGCTGGCAAAACGACAACAAAAGAAGTATTGGGAAATATTTTGCGCTGCCATGGCATGCATGTACTGCTTTCGCACGGCACACAAAATACCCTTATTGGCATATCGCTTAACATATTACAAATGCGCGCTGAACATCAAGCTGCGGTTTTTGAAATGGGCATTAGCAAGCGCGGCGAAATGGCAGAGTTGGCATGCTTGGTGATGCCAACCATGGGCATTATCACTTCCATTGGCCATTGCCACATGGAAGGGCTTGGTTCATTAAGTGATATTGCGGCCGAAAAGCGTGAGATTTTCAAATACTTGCCAGAGACGGGTGTCGGTATTATTGATGGTGACCAGCCATTGCTTGCTTCAATTTCCTATAGTCATCCGATTATTAAATTTGGCCGTAAGATGATTAATCAGGTCCAAGCACGCAAAATCCAGCATCAGGGTGATCGTATAACTTTCCAATTAAAGTTGTATGAAAATCGGGCCTCTGTTACGCTGGTAACAGAAAATAGTGCACGGATATTTAATGCGCTTGCCGCATCAGCGGCAGCCTATGCCTTAGGCGTTTCTAAAGAAGCTATCTATCGGGGGATACAGGAACCAGTTTCTGTTTCTGGGCGTTTTAGAAAGTGTCCACTCAAAAATTCACCCGCTACTCTTATAGATGATAGTTATAATGCAAACCCAGAAAGTATGAAAGCTGCTTTAGAAGCTTTTGAACTCATGCAAGGTTCAGGTAAAAAAATTGCAGTATTGGGTGATATGCTGGAATTGGGAATACATGCCCCCTTTTGGCACCGTCAGCTCGGAAGATTTTTGCGTAAAATACCGTCTCTCAATGAGGTCATTTTTATTGGTGAACAGGTTAAATACGCACAGAAAGTAGTCCCTTTTGGGTTAGAAGCACATTGGGTTGCAAGTTGGGAAGAAGCACTGCCGTTAGTAAAGAAACGAGCAGGAGAGGCTTCTTTTATTTTGGTTAAAGGTTCATTAGGTATTGGGCTGAGTAAATTAGTAGTAAGATTGTTACATGATATATCATAAACCAGTTTTGGTAGAAGAAGTTATTGCCTATTTAGCCCCGCGTCCGCAGGGGGTGTATGTTGACGTTACCTTTGGTGGTGGCGGACATACGCGAGCTATTTTAGAGGCTGAACCGACATGCAAAGTTATTGCCTTTGATTGGGACAAAGACGCCATAGAGATCAACTCTGCTCAGCTTGAGCAAGAGTTCCCGGGGCGCGTGCAATTTGTCTGGTCAAATTTTGCCTTATTATGGCAGCAGTTAAAAAAGCTTAAAATTAAGCAGGTTGATGGCATTCTGGCAGATTTTGGTACTTCGCAATACCAGATCTCTCATAGGAAAGGGCTTTCCTTTGCCACTGATACTCCGCTTGATATGCGGCTGTCTTCAGCTCATCAGCATATTACGGCAGAAATGTTGGTAAACGACCTTGAAGAGCGGCAATTAACGCAGTTATTCTGGGAATATGGTGAAGAGCGCAATGCGCGTACTATTGCACGGGCTATTGTTATTGCGCGTCAGCAAAAAAGAATTACCACAACGGGACAATTGGCGCAGATTGTGCTTTCATGTACCAAGCAACGGCAGACTATCCATCCAGCAACGAGAATTTTTCAGGCATTGCGTATTGCGGTTAATAAAGAGCTTGAAAATATTAAGTCTTTTTTATCACAAGCATTACCGGCTTTGCATCCGCAAGGAAGATTGGTATGTATCAGTTTCCATTCATTGGAAGATCGTCTGGTAAAACAATTTTTCCAAGAACATAAGCATGAATTAACTCTTTTGACGCCGAAGGTTATTGTTGCGCAAGAACATGAACTTGCAATCAATCCATCTGCGCGATCAGCAAGGCTTCGCGCTGCTGAGAAAATTTAATTGACAAACAAATCTGATGCTCATACACTAGCTTCACAGTTAGACGGGTGTAATGATCAGTTTATTGAAGGCTACTACCATGAAAATAACAGAAATAAAGGTTTATCCTGCTAAGGACGGCGGCAGACTTAAAGCATATGCCACTATTGTCTTTGAAAACGTTTTTATTGTTCGAGACCTTAAGGTTATCGAAGGCGAGAAGGGTTTTTTTGTTTCTATGCCATCACGTCGTAGAAAAGATGGGACGTTCCGCGATATCGTCCATCCATTAAATTCTGAAACTCGAAAAAAAATTGAAGATTCTGTCATTTGTGAATATACAAAGACAATTGAGAGTGGTATAATACATGAAGTGATCATTTAAATTTAGAATGTACTGGGGCGTAGCCAAGCGGTAAGGCATCGGCCTTTGGAGCCGACATTCGGAGGTTCGATCCCTCCCGCCCCAGCCAGTCATTTCTGGAGGAAATGACTGGCAAGCCAGTTTCCCTAAAAATTCTAAAAATCGACTAAAATTATTTAGTCGATTTTTTTTTACCCATTTTTTCTATAAATTTAAAAAACCTATGAAAAACATTCTCTATCTTGCCTCAAAATCCCCATCGCGGCAGTACCTGCTCCGTGAATCAAAAATCCCCTTTACCTTATTAGGTCAAAATGCTGATGAAGCACAGTGCGATTGGTCATTATCATTAGAAGAAGTGGTGACCTCTATTGCACGATATAAAATGAGCTGTACCGTTATGCCGCAGGGCAAAGAGGGTGATGTTGCTTTTGTTTTGACCGCAGACACCTTAACGCAAGATAAACAGGGCGTTGTGCATGGCAAGCCTGAAGATGCGGCCGATGCGATTAAAAAAATAGAAGCCTTGCGCGGGGAAGCCCGTGTTGCTACCGCATTTTGTTTAGATAAAAAAGTATTTAAAAATGGTTCCTGGGACATGGTAGCGCGTAAAGAGCAATGCGTGGTATCACGGTGCGATTTTGATGTTCCTGATGCGTGGCTCGAGCGTTACTTTAAAGAATCGGTTATTGGCTTTGAGGCTGCCGGCGGTATGGCAACAGAGGCATATGGCATGCAGTTTTTGCGAACAATCCAGGGCTCTTATTCAGGGGTTATCGGTTTGCCCTTGTTTGAAGTTCGGGAAGCATTGGATGCTTTAGACTTTTTTGATGCATGACGAACGACGGATTTTGTTGTAACCTGAGAATTATTGGCTGTAGAGCATTCTTTTTGACGAACTTTGTCTTTAATATGCCAGTTTAATGCTAAGCACATAAGCAGTGCGTATAGTAATTTTTTTTTCATCCCAATCCCCTACTATGGTAATTTATTTTATTCATTTTTATTGTAACTTCTATTAATTTCAAATTGCAACAATATTGTGTTTAATTCTTAAAATGTGCTCATTTTATCTATGAAAAAAATTGTAAAAACATACGTTAATTTTGGTGGGCTATGCATGAGGATACATCGATGAAATCGAGTTTTATTTCGATTTGTAACGTGACAAAAGCGTTTGGTAAAAAAGAGGCGTTAAAGGGTGTGTCGCTGGAACTTCATAAAGGTGAAGTAATAAGTTTGTTGGGCGTGAATGGTGCGGGCAAGACGACTTTGTCTTCGATTCTTGCAACATTACGACCGCCAACTTCAGGTGATATTTTTTTTAATGGAGTATCGATTTACCAAGATGTTATGGCATTTCGGCAGCAAATTGGGTATTGCCCGCAACGACCAAATTTTAATGCGGGTTTAACGTTATATGAGAACTTGCTATTTGCAGGTCTCTATATGGGCATGACACACGAAGCGGTCAAAAATCGCATTGCTGAGCTCAGTGAAAAGTTTTCATTACACGAGTATATGGAAAGCTTTCCTGCAAGTTTATCGGGTGGTTATAAACAGCGCTTCATGATTGCCCGTAGTGTATTGCATCAACCGAGCGTGGTTATTTTAGACGAGCCAACGGTGGCGCTCGACCCGCATGTACGTTTGCAATTATGGGAATATATCAAGGCATTGCGTGATAGTGGTATAACCATTATTTTAACGACGCATTATATCGACGAAGCAGAATATCTTTCTGATCGTGTATGTGTGCTCGAAGCGGGTCTGATCAAGTTGGTCGATACACCAAAAAACCTCATGGAAACGTTTAAGAAAAGTAAGCTTGAAGATGTATTTATACATCTCATGCAGCACGATGAATAATAGGTAGTCAACATGAATAAATTATCATACTGGGTTCCGTTTAAATATTTATTAGCAACGGACTTACATCTTTTTAAAAAGCTCATCAAAGACAAGCTCATCAATTTATGTATTTGGGTTTCGTCATCAGCATTAATTGCTACCTATGTATTGCCATTTTTTGGTATGAGCAATAATTACGGTTCATTTTTACTGGTTGGCCTGTGTGCAAGTGCGGGACTTTTTGAAGTGTTCCCCAGCGTGGCAAAATTGGTAGATGATATGCAGGGTGATCAAGTTATCTTGTATCAAGTAACATTGCCGTTGCCATCATGGTTGGTTATCTTGCGCTTGATGATCTACAATGCTTTCAGCGCTTTTATATTAGGCTTGTGTGTGTTGCCTTTGGGCAAACTTTTGCTGTGGAACAATTTCGATCTTGCCAATTTTAGTTTCTTTAAGTTTCTGCTGATTTTCAGCTTGGGAAGCGCATTTTATGGCTCGTATACGATTTTTATTGCAACGCGTGTTCCGGGCATGACGCAAATTGGTAATGTATGGATGCGTTTTGTCTATCCGCTCTGGTTTTTGGGTGGGTATCAGTTTTCGTGGCAAGCACTACATGGCATAGCGCCAATTCTTGCCTATATCAACTTAGCAAATCCCATTTTATATATCATGGAAGGGATCCGTGGGGCAGTCTTGGGACAACCGGGGTATCTCCCATTTGGGTTGTGTGTTGGAATGGTTTTCTTATTCTGTATAATAAGCATTATAACGGGTATTCGGTTGCTCAAAAAGCGCCTTGATATTCTCTAAAGTTCCTCTTCTCTTGCAAGGATAGTAAACAGATGACTCATGAAGAAAAAGATTCTACTGTTCAAGAAAAACTTAAAGCAACGTTAAACTTGCCGCATACGGATTTTCCTATCCGTCCCAACGCTAAAGTTGATGACCCGGCAATGATTGAACGGTGGCAGCGTGAAGGCTTATACCAAAAAAGTTTTGAACGTAATGCGGGCAAAACAAAATATATTCTTCATGATGGCCCCCCGTATGCCAATGGTAATATCCATTTAGGGCATGCCTATAATAAGATTTTAAAAGATATAACGACCAAATCACACCGTATGGCCGGGTTCCATGTACCGGTAATTCCAGGATGGGATTGTCATGGATTGCCGATCGAATTGAAAGTTGTTCAGCAAACGGCTGGACTTTCTCCGCTCGAAATTAAAAAAGCCTGCCGTGCCTATGCGCAACAATGGATTAATGTACAACGTGAAGAGTTTAAAAACTTAGGCGTTCTCATGCATTGGGATAAGCCCTATATTACCATGGATTTTGGGTACGAAGCGGCGATTATGCATGCATTTGGCATTATCGTGGGCAAAGGGTTTATTGAACGTAAAAACAAGACGGTCGCTTGGTGTTATTCAGATCAGACCACGTTAGCTGCTGCAGAAATTGAATACCAAGATCGTAAAGATCCTTCAATCTACGTACTTTTCCCGCTCACTACCGAGTCGGTCAAAAAATTATTCCCCGAAGCGGGTGATCAGCCGGTTAGCTTATTGGTTTGGACAACCACGCCGTGGACGTTGCCATTAAACAGAGCTGTTGCCTTAAAGCCTGATGCACAATATCGCCTCATGCGTTTTGGTGATCATATTGTGATCGTTGGCTCACAATTGGCAGAATCCATTGGTGCAACGACAGGCTTAGATCATGAATCACTCAAAAAGTTCTCTTCAGAATTATTGCGTGATGCGCGTGTACAACATCCATTTATAGAAAGCCTTACCGTACCGGTTATTTATGATGAGGGCGTGGGGCTTGATGAAGGTACCGCTTGTGTTCATACGGCACCCGGATGTGGTCCAACAGACTATGAATTGGGCGTCAAAAATAATTTAGAAATTTATTCGCCGATTACCGCAGATGGTAAATATAGTGCTGATATTGTTCCTGCTGAACTGGCGGGCATGTCTGTCACCGATGGTCAAATCTGGGTGATCAAAAAATTAGCAGAAGTGGGCAGACTGTTTTATAAATCGTCCCTGCGCCATAGTTATCCCCATTGTTGGCGTTGTCATAATGGATTAATTTTTAGGGCCACCCCACAATGGTTCTTCGACTTGCAAAAAGAGGGCATACAAGAAAAAGCACTCCAAGCAGTCGATCATATTCGCTTTAATCCTGAACGTGGTAGCAGTTTCTTGCGTGCAACGGTAGGCAGTAGATGGGAATGGTGTTTGTCGCGTCAGCGCACCTGGGGTGTGCCAATTCCGGCACTTTTATGTAACAGTTGTGATAAAGCAATTATTACGCCAGAGCTTGTTGAACGTGTTTCCAAAAAAGTCGCCCAAGAAGGTATCGAATATTGGGATCGTGTACCCGTAGAAGAGTTGGTAACACCAGAGTTTGTCTGCTGTGGCAAACAAGATTTCCGTAAAGAAAAAGATATTGTTGATGTCTGGTTTGAATCGGGTGTGAGCCACTTTGCGGTTCTTTATAATAATCCAGAGCAGCAATTCCCGGCAGATATCTATCTTGAAGGGATTGACCAATATCGTGCGTGGTTCCAAAGCTCATTGCTGACGGCACTGGCTTTAGAAGGCCAACCGCCGATGAAGCAGATTATGTCCCATGGCTTTACGGTGGATGAACAGGGTCGTAAGATGTCAAAATCTATCGGCAATGTAGTATCTCCGCAACAGATTATCGAAAAATTGGGCACCGATGGCCTGCGTTTGTGGGTGACCACGATCGGTAATGATGGTGATGCCGTTGTTTCTGAAACATTGCTCAAAAACGTGAGTGAAGTTTTTAGAAAAGTGCGCAACACGTGCCGATTCTTATTGCAAAACTTATATGATTTTGATAAAAATCGTGATGCAATTGCCATCGATGATTTGACGTATCTTGATAAGGTGACGTTATTACAATTGATCGAATTTAATGAACGCATCAAAAAAGAGTATCTTGCTGGTAACTTTACTGCGGTGTTCCATGCGCTGGCAGACTATTGCTCAACGCACTTAAGTTCGTTGTATTTGGATATTATCAAAGATAGATTATACGTTGAAAAAGCTGATGGCCATAAACGCCGTTCAGCACAGACGGTTGTTTGGTATTTGCTTGATACATTGACCCGTTTAACTGCGCCGATCTTATCATTTACCGCAGAACAGTTGTCTGATTATTATCAAAAAGATAAAAAAGAATCGATCCACTTGCAGGGCTTTGCAGAGTTTACGATGCATGCTGATCTTGAACTTGCAACGAAAAGTCTTGCCTACTGGGAAATGTTACTTGCAATTCGTGCTACCGTCTTAAAAGCGATCGAACTGCAACGTGAACAGGGCATCATAAAACATTCGCTCGAGGCTGCAGTAACTTTGCACATGCCAAGAACGTATGAGCAGCACGAGCTGTTTGAAAATTTCTTGGATTTCCTCAAATATTGCAAACAAGATCCGGAAGAGTTCTTTAAAGAGTTCTTCATTGTCTCTTCGGTCAAGTTTATTGCTGAACAACAACCAGGAAAAGTTGAGCAAAACTGCTGCTTGGTGGTAGAAGTTACCCATGCTCCGGGCACCAAATGCCCACGCTGCTGGAACTGGGGTGTGACTGACAATCAATATGGCTTAGATGCCCGTTGTGCTGCAATTGTAGGCCAGCTTTAGCTGCCAGTGTAACTGGCGATTGCCATCAGGTAATCGTGAACGACTGAATAGTATTTCAGTTGTGGATCAATTAGAATAACTCATTAATCTATAGAAATAAAAAGAGGCTGTGACGTAAAAATCGCAGCCTCTTCTGCTTTAATTTTGCTTTTCTTCTTGCTCTTTTTTCTCAAGCGATTCGACTGGTGGCGCTATTGGCAAGAAAGGACGATTTACACGTGGAATTTCCACATATGAGGGCGTCAGGTATTCATTTATAATACTCATGATGTTCTGAGTAACTCCGAGCTCAGCTTCACCGTACATTGATTTATGTAATTCTTTGAGGGCTTCAGCAGCAATCGATTCTGTTGGCGCATATTGAGCCCTCAGCTTCTTTTGTTCTTCCTGACGAGTTTTGTATATTTTTTGCGGATATAAGTGTTCAATGGGCTGATGTTTATATCTATCTTCAAGCAGACGCTTAATGGTTTGTTTTGTATTTTGTATATCAGGTGTATCGGTAGGTAGAATTTGTACACGATCTATATCAGCTTTCGTAACCCACGCTCCATGTTGCAGTAAAAGTTTGATTATTTCAGATCTATTGTTATTAATTGCTACGGTCAGGGGTAGTGGCTGCTCAGTTGGAATTATTACTGGAGGAAACGGTACTAACATATTTGGGGATCTATTGATTTTTCTGATGAATCCTGTAACAAGAATTGACTTGACTTTCTCAATATTGTTTTTTTCAATTGCATCTAATAACATTGAGGATGCAATCACTTCTGGCATGCTTATCGTATAAAGAGCTGCCATACCAGCATAGAATGCAAGATTTTCTTCCATTGTGGGTGGGACGCCACTTGTTCTCTGAGCTGTGGCCCTTAGTAGATTTGCTATCAATCCTCCAGAAATAAGCAAATGCAACCTGTTGTAATTAAACAAGTTTCTTATTCTTTGTGTTGCATTGCTTGCAGCTTGCAAATAATTATACATCACTTGAGGTTGTTGCTGTGCAGAATCAAAACTTTTTGGTGAAAGCTTTACGCCGATCAAGCCTGGTGTTGAACTGTTGGAAAAATGTGTCAAAGCTGGTCATGAAATGGCAGTTCTTTCAAACTGGGGTGCGGAATCGTTCCCCTATATGAAGTTTTATGATGGTAACGATGTGATATTTAAACACATACGACCAGAACATATTTTTGTTTCGGGGAACATTAAAGTTGCAAAACCTTATCCGCAAGCATATGAACATGTGATTGAAAAGATGCAGGCGCAACCAGAAGACTTTATCTTTATCGATGATCAAATTAAAAACGTTGAAGCTGCACGTGCTGTTGGTATGCATGCAATTCACGTGACTGACTATAAAAAAGCTGAAACATATCAGGCTGTTGAAGCAGAATTAAAACGCTTAGGCGCATTATAACACAATAAGAAAGATATTCAAAAAACAAAAAGAGGCTGTGACGTAAAAATCACAGCCTATTTTATTGTAAAAAAAGTTTGTATGTTTATTCTGCCGGTGCCAGAATCTCATTGAATCTATTAAGATGCTCAAAGAGCTTGCTTGCTTTTGGTGAAGCTCCAGCAATGCGAGAACGAGTTCGCAGAGCCGGCGGAGCTTGGATTTGTCCAAGACTTGCAAGCATCGCATACGCTGGCTTGTTTTGTATCTCATCCAACAGCTTGTCTTTCGTTGGAAGCTTTACTTTTTCTTCAGCAGCTTTTTCTGTTAATTTTGCCAAATCTTTGAATGCTTTTTGCAGATTTTCTGTGCGTGGCGAACCTTCGATAAATGCCGTAATCGCCTGCACATGCTCTGGGTTTGCAGCAGGTTCAACTGCAACAGGCTCTTCCGGTGCAACTTCTTCTGCGTCCGGTGCAGCTTCTGCTTCAGGTTCAACGATGGCGGGGGCTGCTTCTGCTGCAATTTGGGCATCGGCGACAGCTTTTACCACACCATTGATTTTAGCTCTGAGCGGATCTTCCGGATTGTGTGAATCTCGTACAATGACATCACTATGTAATAAATCAAGCTCTCGATTTACTGTTTGTGCAGCCTTGGTCCACTCATCTGCAAGCTTTTTCTTTTTATCGTCGTCTTTCTTTTCACTCTTCGGTGTTTCTTTCCCGTCTTTTTTCTCATCTTTTTTATCTGTTGAGCCAGATTTTCCACCGCCGCTGCCACTACTTGGCGCTTTTGGCGTTTCAAATGATGCGCCGCCACCAGGGCCATACTGTGGTTCACGACCATAATTACCATAGCCACCACCATAGCTTGGGTATCCACCGCCCGATGCTGTTTGATAAGAAGGTCCACCCGGTAAGTAGTAGGGTTCATAGGAAGCAGTTGTTCCCGGCGTTGGTTTTAATTTGCCCGCTTCTGCTTGTTCTTTGCGCCGTTTTTGTTCAGCTTCTTCCATCTTTTTGCGCTGTTCAAGTTTTACCGGTTCATATTTTTTCATAAACCGTTGAATATCTTCGAGCACATTCTTTTGGTAGATCGCTTGGCTGAGGGCATTAATTAATGCATTAAGCGCCCCTTGTGAATGTTCTTGGCCAGCTTGTGATTGTTCTTGTGTTGCAGCTAATGCACGGTCTGTCTGTGCACGGATTTTTGGATTGCTGATTTTTTCATATGCTTCTTTGACTGTACGCATATTTAATTGTGCCGATTTTACACGACCTTCGATATCATTTTCATCAAAGCCTTCTGCGGTGAGTTTTGCTCGGAGCGCAGCGGGATCATTTTCTTTCACGTAAGCCGCGTATGCATCTTGAATTTCTTTGTCAGTAGCTGTTGGTTCAACACGCAAAATATCATACGGATCTTCGCTCGATTCTTTTTTTGGCAGCGCGCTCAAAAAGCGGGGCTCTGCAGAAGCGAGCTCTTTTTGTAATGTTTTGAGATGTTTTAATAAGTTGGCATAATCTTTGGTAATTAAACGTTCATGATGCTCAGGCGTGTCCATAATTTTCAGATAATAGACTAAATCATCAATCGCTTCTTTCCATGCTTGCAACTTGCGCACCATGTTGGGGTGTGCACTCATTTTATGTCGCAAACTTTCAAGATTATGTAACAATTGTCCCAACATCTCTTCAACTTCGCGTGCCGTATGTTCTGTGGGGGCAAATTCTTTTGGAGCCGCTCCTGTTTGTACCGGCATAACAGGAGTTTCTATGGTAGCTTCACCTGCGCCTGCTGTTGGAGCAAGACCGAGCATATCATCCAATGATGGTAATTGATTTGGATCAACACCTTGTGAGCGCCAGAATTCCGCCATTTCACGATCAAACTCTTTGCGTCGCTCAGGACTCATCTGTTCAAGTTCCCGTTTTACTTCTGCTTGCAACTGTTGTTCAAGTTCTTGTAATTTATCTTCAGGCATCTGTTCAAGCTCTTCAAGAATTTTATTAAACTCTGCCTGCGCAGCAAGATCATCGCCAGCAAATGGCATTCCTGCACCCGCTTGTGGCATCGGCGCTCCTGCACCAGCGCCAGGAAACTGTGCTGCAAAATTTGTGTGTGAAGAGATAAGAAGAACTAACAAGAACGGTTGGTAAAAAACGTGAAAATATTTTTTTATCAATAACATCGCATGTATCTTTCAAAATAAGAGGGCTCAAAACAATTAGTTGCTCTGGCGTATTGAAAATATCTATTTTATGTTTACCGTATGTGATGGATCAAGTAAACAATTATACTGTTGTTATGTCTAATTTTAATTTTACCAACCCGATTCATGCCTGTCAAAAGGGCTTTCTTCTACTTGAAGCATTGGTAACATTGTGCGCTTTGAGTATGCTCTTGCTCGGTCTTGCGAACTGGTATAGTAATGCCGTGACTTCCCAGCGCTTTATCTATGAGCGATTACAAGCATTGAGCGTTGCATCATCTTTCATTGCGAAGTATCAAAGCATGCGCACCATTCCCGCAGCAGGGCAGTTTACCCATGCTGGGTATAAGCTGCACTGCTTTGTCCAGCAAGATACACAACAGCCAGATTTTTATTGGTTCAAAGTGACCGTCAAGCACACAGATGAAAAAACTCTTGCCGAACTTGTGTCTGGCATACACGTTGCAGGAGCTGCCGCATGATCTTCTCCAGAAAATCGGGGTTTAGTTTATTTGAATTTCTCATCTATCTGTGTTTGATGGCGATAACTTCGGTATTGATTGGCCTGTTGGGCACGCAATTTTTTCAATCGAATATTCAGATGTGCAAAGCAACTGACACAGTCGTCAGCCTGACCATTCTTTCGTTGCAAATTGCGCATGATATTCGTCAGGCCACACTTGCGAAAAACAAGTGGGAAGTGGGCGCAGATTCTCTTGCGTGGCAGGGCAAGCACTATTATGCGTGGAGGCTGCAGAACAAAAGAATGATGCGCACGCAGGGTCAAGAAGTAGCGGCGGTTGCCGATGGCATCGATGCATTTACGGTTCAGGTGACGTATGCTGGTGACCAGGTACGGGGAGTGCGCTATACCCTTTCCAAAAATGGCATCAGTATAGAGCGGTATGTGTGTCCGTATGAAAGGATCTTCGCGTGCATATCATAACCGTTATTATGTTGGGGGCGATCATTAGTTTGGGGATTACCCAGGTATGGCACCAGGTAACTTCACTGTACGAGACAGCAGCCTATTGCTATAGCAAAGAGCAGCGCCGCCACGTGGCTGAAGCGGTAGTTGCGTATGGGATTGCTGTCTATCTTAAAAATCCAGAAATCCAACAGGCCGTGCGCAGCTTTGGAACCTACGAAATGCGCTGTGAGTCAGCTTTGAATTTTCTGGGGGCGCAGAGCACGATAACCTATAAGCAGATCAGTGAAAAAGAGATAGAGATAGCTGCAACGGTTCTGGTGCAAGGCAGTTCTGAAATAATGAGTTATAAAATGGCCTGTCCAGAAAAAGCAAAATAGGGTATACTCAGAGTTAGAAATTTGAACTCAAAATAATGACTTACAATCAGGTAAGGGAACGTATGAAAGTATTTTTATTACAAGACGTTGAAAAAATCGGCATGTCTGGGGAAATCGTTAAAGTATCTGATGGATACGCTGCAAACTTCTTATTCCCGCGTAAATTGGCGGTAGAAGTGACTCCAGGCAATGAAAAGGGCTTTGCAAACCGCTTGAAAGTTGTTGAAAAACGACAAGAAGTGGTTGCAACAAAGACATCTATGCTTGCTGAGCGCATTAAATCGTTAAAAGTTACCATTAAGAGCAAGGCTCATGATTTTGACCCTGCGTCATCATCAGCTAAACTTTATGGCGCTATCAGTGCTCATGAAGTGGTTGATGCTCTTGCGCAACAAGGCGTTGCTGTTTCAAAAAGCCAAATCGAATTCGACAAAGCAATTAAATCAACGGGGACCCATATGGTAACCTTGAGACTTTCAAATAAATTGCAGCCGCAATTTGCTGTGAAAGTTGTTGCTGAGTAAGCTTTCTATTCTTTCCATAGACATTCTCATAGTTTTTTATACTATCCCAATAAGTGATACTTGTTGGGATAGTAAGTTGTTACCTAAGGTTTTGTGACCGATGCAAAAAAGAGGTTATTACCCCGAGAGGGGCGTTCGCCAAGATTCTTTACAAGTGGTTGGCAAGTCATTGCCTGCGCACGTGGAGGCAGAGCGTGCTGTCTTGGGATCTCTTTTGCTCAATGATGAAAATATTTCAGTCGTTCTTGAATTATTAATTGCGCAAGATTTTTATCTCCCTGCCCACCAAACGATATTTCAGGCAATTATGCAGATTGTGCAACAACAACGTCGCGTTGATTTGGTGACTTTGCAAGATGAACTGCAGAAGGCTGGTCAATTAGATGCCATTGGTGGCATTGTCTATCTGATTTCGCTGCAGGAGGATATTCCTGCTGTTGGCTTGATTGAGCAACATTGTAAAATCGTCAAAGAAAAAGCCGTCCTTCGTGAGTTGATCAACTCAGCCTCTAATATTATTGCCAACTGTTATGGCCAAGATGAAAAAAGAATCGAAGCAGTTTTAGATGAAGCTGAAAAGACGATTTTTCAGATTGCAGAAAAGCGCTCAAAGCAATCGTTTGTGCAACTGACTATTTGGCTGAAAAAAACATTCCAACAGCTTTCTGATATCAAAGACCAGGGCGCTGGCATTACCGGCACGGTTACTGGTTTTAAAAAGCTTGATGAGATGACCTCTGGGTTCCAAAATAATGATTTTATCGTTTTAGCAGCACGTCCTTCGATGGGTAAAACGGCGCTTTCCATGCGCTTTGTACAAGCTGCTGCTGCCGCTGGCAAAAGTGTTGGTTTCTTTTCGCTCGAGATGTCTGCTGAGCAATTGGTATTACGTTTGTTGTCTGCTGAATCAGAAATTGGACACCATTTTATTCGTAATGCTTCGATCACCTCTGACCAATGGATAGAATTGACCCATGCAGCTGCACGGCTTGCAGAGCTGAAAATTTTTATCGATGACACGCCATCGCAAAGTATCATGGATATTCGCACCAAGGCGCGTAAACTCAAGCGTGACCATAATCTTGATATTCTCGTGATCGACTATTTACAATTGATACACTCCAGCAAGCAGCATGAAAATCGTCACCAAGAAGTTTCTGAAATTTCACGCTCGCTCAAGGCTCTTGCAAAAGAACTTTGTATTCCTATCGTGTCGCTCTCGCAGCTTTCGCGTGCGGTTGAGGGGCGTGTTGATAAGCGGCCGATGCTTTCTGACTTGCGGGAATCTGGTGCTATTGAACAGGATGCGGATCTTATTATGTTCTTGTACCGTGACATTGTGTACAATCCTGATACAGAAGATCCAAACTTAGCAGAGTTGATCATTGGTAAACAACGTAACGGCGCCACCGGCACCGTCAACTTGCACTATCGCCGTGAATTAACTTCTTTTGTTGATATGGAATATGAATAGACGATATGTTTTAGGATGAAATGTATTCATATGGGGGAATCATGTTTTTTATCATGCTTGTTCTTGTATCTCTCGGAATGGAATCACGAGGAGCTCAGCAGTGCGTTAAAAGCCACGCGGTGGTTCCTGCCTATATTGATGATAGATCAAAAATTAGATCACTTTTGCAATTAGCTGGACTTGGTGAGCATAAAGCATTTATCCAAGGTTTTAAAAATGCAGCTATCACTAATATCAATACTTCCCTGGATACAAATAACAATACTCTGCTCATAAAGATGATGTATTCCATGCGAGCCCATTATGGAAATAAAGAAGAGATTGTGAAATTTTTACTTTCGCAACCAGACATTGATCTGAATATTGCATCGGATGAGGGAACGGCGTTAATTGCTGCAATCCGCGAAGGGATGCATGCGTTTGATTTAGTTGAAATATTAGTTTCAGCAGGAGCTAATCCTTGTCTTCTGCAAAAGGGCATTGGGCGGGTCAATTTCCAGCGGGGGGATACTTTCAATAGTATTTCTGGTGATGTGTATGCTTTTATAAAATTATATAGCGAGTTTCCTTCAGAGAGACCAAAACCGAAGTTTTATTATGAGGCAATTGAACGTGGTCTTGGAATCTACAAAAAAAGAAAAAAAATCTATACCGATACAGTTCACAAAGAGATTGCAGAACAACTTCATGGCGTCAACGACCTTGCAAATATCTGCATGGAATATGTGGTTATTCCCGCGTTGCCAGAAAGTGTGGAAAAACAAGATGCATCTTCTTGCCCCACAACCTCTTTGTGTGTAATCAGCTAACTCTTATTGATATTTAATGTACCAACCACGTTGCATCACTTCTTTCAGATTTTCATAATCAGTTTTAAATTCAGGGTCGATTTCTGTCAAACGATAGAACGACCCATTTCTTTTGACCCATGGATTAATACCACGGAATTTACCTTTAACGAATAAATCATAGTCTGAAGCATCGAGCAAAGAGAAATTGTCCACGCAATATTGAATTTTGCTGAGCTCTTTCCACACACTGCTATGATTGGTGCTATTCATGGTAGACCAGATATCTTCATCGGTACCAAAACGAATATCTTCCAAAGTAACCACCTTTGCATCAAGCGCTGTTTGGAGCAAGTCTCCTGCAAGAGTATTGATGATCATCGATTTTGGTGAGGTCCAGGTATGTTCTGTCATATATAATGGACATTTGGCAAAGGTGCGTGCGCTGGAAGCATCGATAAAATACCAACGCCCATGTTCATAGCGCAAATCATTCAAAATCTGTTTTACTTCTTGGTGAGAGATTAATCCCTCAACCACACCACCCATCAGATTATATTCAAGGCGATCGGCGCAAATATCAGGTAATTCTTGTTCGAGCCCTTTGAAGTACTTATGTTTATGATGAATATCTGCAATGCTGATGTCATGTTTTTCGAGCACAGCAGCTAAACCACTTTCTCGTAAGAAATCTTCATGATGTTCATCTTGATAAGAATTGTTTTCATCTGCAGCTTTGAATAAGAAATCGGCAACATGAGAAAATGCGGTGTGAGAAACATCGTGCAACAATCCTGCCACTTGTTCTAATTTCGAGGCGCCAAATCTGCGCAGCAATACAAACACCCCTAATGAATGTTCATAGCGGTTATATTCGAGCGGTTTATTCAGATAATAATCGAGACCATATTGATGCACTTTTTGTAATCGCTGCATCATCGGGTGTTCAAGCAGCTCGATAATGACCGGTTCAGTAATTGAATAGGTGCCGTAAATGGTGTTGAGCGTCAGCGCACGTTCTGCACGCAGATGAAAGGGAATGAGAGTGAGAAATGATAATAAAAATTGGAATGAATAGGATGTATTCATATAAACCTCCAAAAAAAAATTACCATATCATGCAAGATAAGCGCTTTACTTTACAGAAAAAATAAAAATGGCGCAAGTTTTTTTGTTTTCTGTTCGCATGCATTCTTCGACTCCGCTCAGAATGAGCGAATGTGAGTTCAGAATGAGTAAATAGTTTTGATGTTGATATGGAATTTTTTTTAAATTGATTTAGGCTCGCTCATCCTGAGCGGAGTCGAAGGATGAAGCGAGTATGACGTAAAAATCATACTCGCTTTTTTATTTTATAAGTTTGTTATTTAGATTCCAGAGTTATCACTCGAACTGCTCGTGCTCAAGCTCGGGTTAAAGTTAAACGTGCCGAAGGTGTTTGAAAATCTTAGGTCCTTCATAAACAGTTGATAAAACGAAGCTGCAGCCATTGGTAACGTAAATGCATAATGGCTGAATGAGTATACGTCTTGATTGTTAAGTGAAAAGAATTCTCGCCAAGTTTTTTTGCGAACTTCATGCCCGGCCGTAGCATATTTCTTCTTCGTTTCACGTAACAGTTCCCATACATTATCAGCATTCACATGCTCAGGACCATACATAAGTAACGCAATTCTGATATCTTGCACCAGATCTTCCAGCGTACGGATACTGAGCCCTTCACTATTTTTAACAATAGCTGCAAGCAGTTCATCATCAAACTGAATGCTATGTTTTTTCAAATAATGCAGCAAAATGTTTTTTCGAGCAGGTGCATCAGGATTTTGAATTTCGATGCAATTGGTGTTGAAACGATCTAAAAAGGTACGATCTAATTTATCAAAATGGTTGGTTGCACACACAAAGAAGATACCAGGATGATGCTTATATTTATCAAGCGCTAACCACAATTCTTGCGTTGCAACTTGGTGCTCAGCACGGGCAGGGGCTTCGTAGTTGATGTTTGCGCGGCAGATTGCATCAATCTCATCGATAAAAACGACCACTTTCTTTTTGTTTTTTTCATAGAGCTTGGCAGCACTATCGAACAGTTCGCGGATCTTCTGCGCACCTTCACCAAGGTAACTGCCGACGACACTCGGCCCGTTCAAACTTAATACCATGCAGCCGGCTTTGCGCGCCATCGCACGCACCAGGGTGCTTTTACCATTGCCGGGAGGGCCATAAAAAATTAACCGATTTGATAAAAGCGGCGTATCTTCTTTTCTCAGTTGATCAATAATCCAATAAATTTTTGGGGGATAAGCACCGATCAATTCTTCGATTTGGTAATCGGCATTGATGGTAAGGGGGGCACTTTTTTTCTTGCTGGCAAACCAAACGGAAACCCAGTGGGGGATCCAGCTTTCGGAATTTTTAATTTCAAAAGCTCGCGGTTGCACAACTTCAGCTTGTAAAGCTTCAGCGCCTAAAGATGCGTTTGCAGCAAGACAGAGCATTAAGGAATATAACGATGCGTGTTTCATGTTCTGTTTCCGGGGAAAAAGGTGCGAATAGTATCAGTAATTTCTTCAAGAAGCATACCTGTTTTTTGAAAAATATCAACGCAGATAGCCAGGGCATGATTTTTGGGGTAGAATAAGAAACGACTTTTTATTTTTTTAAACTTTAGGCATACGTCCATGCAACATAAAATTTCGCTGCGAACAGCTGTTTTATTAAATATGAACATCATGATCGGCTCTGGTATTTTTATTAGTCCAAGCCAGATCGCCCTTATTGCAGGTAATGCCAGTTTCTTAGCATGGCCAGCAGTTGTTCTCCTTTTTCTTCCCCTTGTGTTATGTACCGTACAGTTGAGTAAGATGTTTCCCGGTTGCGGCGGTTTTTATGCCTATGCCAAAGAAGGTCTTGGTACGGCTGCTGGGTTTACCAGTGGTTGGTCATATGTTATGGGGTATATCTTTTGTATCGCTGTTGACATTATGGCTTTGCATAGAATATTGGCTGTCGCTTTGCGCAGCGAATGGCTTGCGCATAACCCAACACTTTTTTACTTGGGATCGTTGATCATCTTTATTTTGATCAATCTCTTGGGTCTTAAGTTTCTCGCCAAATTGCTTGATTCGATGACCATTGCCAAGACTTTGCCCTTAATTATACTTGTTATCCTCTTGCCATTTGTGTTTACTACCAATTTTACGGTGAGTGCTGCAGAAGTAAGTATGGTTCCTTTATCATTAACCTTTGCAATGTTTAGCTTTTTGGGTTTTGAGGCATGTTGTAGCGTGAGCCATTTGATTGAAAATGCTGAAAAGAATGCACCGCGTGCCATATTGCTCGGTTTTGTGATTACCGCAGTTATTTATACGCTCTTCCACTTGGGTCTTCTGCAAGTGATGGGCTTAGATAATTTGACCACTTTTGGAGCGGCTGGATATGTCCAATTTTTAGATATCATTTCACTTTCCTATGTCAAAGCATTGCTTGCTTTCTTGGTCAGTATTGTGGTGATTGGTACTATCGTTGCCGGGTCTATTGGTGTTTTGAATGCGAATGCTATTATGATGCACTCATTGGCCCAAGAAAATATCTTTAAAGGATCCGCAATTGTGGGCAAAACAACTTCGCATGGTCGCCCATGGGCAGCGTTATGCATTCAGGGAGTGATTATTTTCGCATTGCTTTCTGTGTTGCCAAATATGGATGTGATTGGTGGTTTATGTACCATGGCAGTCTTCTTGGCATTTATTTTGCCATTGCTTTCATTATTACTTCTCGAAAAACAAAGACGAGCATTGCACCGCTTGCCGTTAACGATTATCGCATTATTAACAGCGGTCGGTTTATCTGGATATAGCTGGTTTAGTCTGGGTTCTGGCGTGATTGAACGCTGTCTGCATTGCTTGCCATTTGCGGCAGTCATGTTGCTCGGCTACGTGTTGTACACAGGGCATAAAAAACGCGCTTAATCCTTCGACTCCGCTGCACGACTGAGATACTACTCAGTCGCCAACAAGTTGGCAGGATGAGCGGTGAAGAGTCAAAATGACCGGTGAAAGATATGCACGAAAAAGCACACAATCTTGTTTCGCTACAATCTCTTCCAACAACGAGTCTTGTTCAAGTTAACCATCATTCCTGGGTAGAAATTAGCAAGCAAGCATTGTTTCATAATATTGCCCAGTATAAGCAGGTGGTCGGTGAGCGTGAACTTGCCATTGTCATCAAAAGCAACGCCTACGGTCATGGCATGCACGCAATCGCACAGTTGTGTGAAGAGCATGCAGATGTAGCTTGGTTGTGTACCGCAAGTCTTTCTGAAAGTTTGCAGCTTCGTGCAGCAGGTATCACCAAGCCATTACTCGTCTTAAGTTATATCGACGCAGATCTTACTGATGCCGTTGCGCATGATATCGATCTCGTGTTGTATGATTATGAAATGTTACATCAATTACAAACTATCGCCGTTTCTTTGCAAAAAAAAGCCCGTGTCCATATAAAAGTGGATACGGGCCTTTCTCGCTTAGGACTCCTGCCTGATGCTGCATATGAACTGATCTGTACGGCATGGGGAATGTCCCATGTTGTGGTGCAAGGCATGTTTACCCATTTAGCTGAATCAGAAAAAAGTGGTAAGGGTTTTACCGCGCAGCAAATTGCGCACCTGCGTGAACTGAAGCTCAAACTAGCACAACAAAATATTACCATTCCCTATCACCACTATTCCTGTTCAGCGGCTTTAACGGCGGTTGAAGAGCAAGAATATAATTTTGCGCGTATGGGCTTAGGCGTATATGGGCTTTGGCCGTCAAAAGAAAATAAGATCTTTACGCAAAAGAGCTATCCAAACTTTACCCTTAAACCGGTGATGCAATGGAAAACGAAGATTGTTCAAATAAAAAAAGTGCCGATATGGAGCTTTGTTGGCTATGCGCGAACGCATACGACCACGCGTGATACGCTTTTGGCTGTTGTGCCGGTGGGCTATTGGGAAGGGTATGACCGTAAATTGTCAAATCAGGCTGCAGTGATGGTCAACGGAGTTTACGCTCCGGTCATTGGCAGGGTGAGCATGAATGTGATGACTATTGATATCACGGATGTCCCTGGTACCGTCACCGTGGGAACAGAAGTTATTTTGTTAGGAGCAGAGCCGCAGATTTCTGCAGAAGCGCTTGCTGAAAAAATTGGAACTATTAATTGGGAAGTGGTAACGCGAATCAATCCGTTATTGCCGCGCATTATTGTTTAACATCAAAAAGAGCTGTATATGAAATTAAAAAATATTTTATTGGTGAGCATGATAAGTTTGTCGTTCGTGCCGCTGGCATCTGCGACTATTGGCAACAAGATTGATGTTTTAGTGGGCAAGACCCACGCCTGTTATGAGCATATTCTTCTTGAAGCACGTTTTGCATCGGGCGTTGTGCCACCATTAACCATAGAAAACATTAAAAAGTATCCCCAGCATAAACAAGATTATCTTGCGTATGCGGCTGCACATATCAATACGCTCGACCCCTTGGTCTTGGCGGCATTGGCACGTGAATATCCGGCTGATGTGAGCAAGAGCGTACTCGATGCTCTTGCCGTTCGATTCAAAGAAGTTTTTAAGAAATAAGCAGCAGCCACATCGAAAATGTTTACATTTCCTGCATCAAGTTCTTACACTCAACAGATGTGAGTATAAGCAGAGTGCAAGGAGATGGGTATGATACAGTTTTTTGTTTTCAGTATATTGTTGGTGCCCGGCATGATGCTGGCTGCCCCAGAAAAGCAACCACGCGTGGCTACAGAAGAACATGCGCATGAAACGGCTGTAGAAGATCTTGCCGGCGAACATGGCATTGTCGAGCGATTGCTTTTGGTGTACGAAGAGATGGTGCGGCGTTTAAAAGCAGATGAAGCATTTGATGCGCATGATCTTTTTTTAACCGCAGATATGATGCACCGCTTTGTTGAACAGTATCACGAGAAAGTAGAAGAAGAGTATGTGTTCCCGGTTTTTGAGAAGGCGCATACAGCAGATCGCTTGACTGCAGAATTGCGCAAGCAGCATGAAGCTGGACGTGCGATTACCAAGAAGGTATTAGAACTTGCACGTAACCAGGTATGGGATAAAAAACAAAAACGCACATTAAAAAAATTACTTTCTCAATTTGTGACTATGTACCGCGTACACATTTCACGCGAAGATACTGATATTTTTCCGCAGTTTCGCAAGATGGTAAGCAAAGCAGAGTATGAGCGCTTAAGTGAGCAGTTTGATGATCTTGAAGAAGAACTTTTTGGTAAACATGCCTACAAAAAGTTTTTACAACAGATTGAAGCGATCGAAAAGCGACTGGATATTTTTGATATTGCTGACGTGACGCCCGACTTCGCCAAGGCTTCGTCGGACAGGCCCGCAGAAGAATAAAAAAAATAAGCCCCAAGAAATTGGGGCTTTATTATTTAGTGAGCGTATGGCTTCTTGACCGGCTTCCACCGCTTCAACAGCTCTTTACACAAAACTTCTTTAGGATTTTCACCTGTTTTATTACGGACAGCAGCGGTAGCCTTTTCAACAGAAAGTGCCACGCTGTTCAGATCACATGCCGTTGTATCGATATGATTAATTGCAGGAATCATTGTTTTCTGAATCTGCGTATTTGCGTTTTGTTCAGTCAACGTTTCATGCAATAACATTTCGAGAAGTGTGAAAAAGTCGACAATGTTTTCTTGCAATTCTTCTATAGATTCATTTTCTTGTTGATTGGTATCATCATGGGTATCAGCAAGTTCGTAGTCCAAACCTTTTCCCAGTGAAGTGACAATGAGCTTTTTGAGTGCGTCTTGCTCATGAATAAGTAACCATTGCAAGAGCTTCAATAACTCGTATGATACCACAAAATGTTCATCGTTAAAGTCCGAATGAGACATAACGTGTCCCCCTTTCTTAAAAGATGCCAATTACTTGGCAGTGGGTTGTACTTACACTCTATTTATACAATCCATGATTATGTATCTTCTGTAGTCGTTCAATGCGCTTTTCGAGCGGTGGATGCGTAGAAAATAGTTCCAACATTCCTTTCGCTAAAAATGGGTGCACAATAAATAATGATGCTGTGCTTGCTTGCATAGAATCTTCTTTGTCAAAGTGTGCATGACGAACATTGTTGTGTAACTTTTGTAAGGCAGATGCCAAGGCGAGCGGATCGCGGCATGCGTGTGCGCCCGTTTCATCGGCCAAATATTCTCGTGAGCGAGAAACGCTCAATTGTAAAATAGTTGCTGCCAATGGCATGAGTATTGCAGCACATAAAATGCCAAAAATATTGTTCCCTTTTCTGCGATCACTTCCCCACATAAGTGAGTGTTGCGCCATATTTGCCAGGTAGCCGATAGCTGTTGCCATGGTTGCTGCCAACGTGCCAACTAAGATGTCGCGGTTCTGTATGTGTGACATCTCATGCGCAAGCACACCACGTAATTCTTCTGGCTCTAAAATAGCAAGGATACCGCTGGTGACAGCGATAGAGCTATTCTGAGGATTGCGGCCCGTTGCAAAGGCATTCGCAACCGGAGTATGCACGATCCACAATTTTGGCATTGGCAGACGCATCGTATCGCTCAGTTCACGAACCGTGCGTACGATATCAGGATGCTGTTGCTCTTCAAGTGGCGTGGCGCCATAGAGTTTGAGAACGATTTTGTCGGAGAAAAAGTAGGCAATGCCATTCATGAGCAAAGCGATACAGAAAGCTACAATCATGCCTTGTGTGCCACCAAAGAGTTCGCCAACAAACATAAAGAGTCCGCTCAGTGCTACCAAGAGCAAAAGCGTTTTGAATTTATTTTTCCACATGGAGTTAATCCTTTCTTCCGGGCAATGCTTTATGTGAAGATTTTTTCATATGGGCAATGCGCCGAGCATTTTCATTGATGATTTCTTTGCGTTCTGCAGTTTCTTTCATCAATTCTTGATTTGTCTGTGCAAAGAGGTCGTTCATTTGCGTTTGTAATTTTTCTATCTTTTTTTGCAGCTTCAGGATCATCTCTACCCCGGCAAGGTTAATACCTACCACATGGGTTAAGTGAATAATCTCTTCTAAGCGATCAAGATCTTCTTCAGAAAAAAGTCTGGTATTGCCTTCGGAACGTTTCGGGGCAATTAGGCCTTCTTTTTCGTATAACCGTATCGTCTGTTGATGGACAGAGAACATCTCCGCCACGGCCGAGATTGAAAAGTAACCTTTTTTCCTTTTCATAGGATTATTGTATCCTGATATGATTATTATTGAACTACTATTTCTTCCTAGTATACCATAAAATCTATACTTTGAGCAGGGCAAAGTCCTACTCTTTGTATACCGTACCGTACTCAGGATCAAAATACCAAGGGATACACCTATGAAACCAAAAAAATATGCATGGCTATTACTTATTGTAACGTTTTTCCCGCTTTTTTCTAAGAAACTTATGCAAAGCCAGGTGGTGGCGACCACCAAAGAGCTGGTGAACGGGCATCAGTTTGTTCATACCTACCAAGTTATAGATGGCATCAAGCGGCAAGCATGGGCTATTGATGGTCAGTCTGTTGAAAAGGCAGCCTATGAAGAGGCTATTCTGGAGGCAGAAAAGGCTGAGCGGCTCCTGGAGCGTGAGGCGGCGTATACTGCCCAAGAAGAGGAGCTCCTTGCCGAGCAACGGTTGCAACAGGGGATTATGAAAAAGCTTCTGCGCCTGGCATCTGCCAACCTGAAACAGCAGCTCGCTCGCCTTGAAGAATACAAATTGCACCCGTATATTGTCTTTGATGAAGACAGTCTGACCCAGGAACAGTTTGAAGGGGCTCAGCAGCTGCTTGCTCGTGCGCAGTTACTTTTACAAGATCCTGAACCGGCACTTTCTGAAATGCAGGCTACTCTTGAGCGGGTAGAATGGTATGAAAAACGGATGAAAAAATTGATACGCGATTCTGTTGAGCAGGCGATCGCTCAGTGCGATGACACGGCGATGCTCAAGAAGTTGTTGGAATTTTCGGCATAAAAGGGCGCTTCCCGCGCGGGGGCGCGGATTAATTTTGCGCATCTTTTTCTTGTGCATAAGATATAATAAAACATAACGACATTTTTTACAGAAATAACACAGGAGCTCCTATGAATTATCTTTTATTGTTTGCGATTTTAATAAGCACGCAGAGTGCACATGCTTCACAAATGAGTGTTGTTGAAGTGCGTAAAAAAATTCTTGATGCAACTCTCAATGCAAAAATGTACGGGATGCTTTGTAATAACAACTTAGAAGGTTTAAAAAACTTATTTGCACAAGAAACAATTCCGGATATCAACGACCAAAAACATAATTCTGCAAAGCGTACTCCTCTTATAGGCGCTGTGCGTTATAATAAGTTTGCTAACGCACAAACTTTGATTGATCTTGGTGCCGATGTAAATTTATGGGACATGAACGGAGACACAGCACTTGTCATTGCGTGTCGTGAATGGGAGCTTTCTCATGAAGATGCAACGAAACTTATACAACTCTTAGTACTTCATGGTGCTAGTGAAACAGGTGCGAGTAAGCGTTACCCTCAACGCGCCGAAGCTCTTGCAAACGCAATCGCACAACGCAAAGAATACAATTCTAAAGTTGCAAAAGAAATAGCCGCTGTGCAAGAAGATTTTATATTGGATGTCGCACGTATTGTTGCGGACTATAGTTTTGAGAAAGTACCCGCTGAAACTGAAGAAAAATTACAATAAATTTCGGCATAATCCTTCTATTTGAGCAATGTTGCAAGTACTGCAGTAAATAATACTGTGTTCCTCTTAACTTCAGAACTTTTGATTTTCATATCAAGTGGGTCTAAAGCTTCAGCAAGTGATTGTGCAACCCCATGCCCCCACAATGTGGCTAAGTTTTCGCGTGATTTTGAAAAGGGAGACCCGGTAGCGTAGGTGCGGCGAACTGCGTTGGCGGCAATAAATGTCGTGATGTATAATCCATTATTGTCGGCGCCGGTTTCTGCAGACTCAAATAAATTATTGGTTAAGCCATGCGCTGTGCCTATGGTTGCACCAACCAAAAGATTTTGTATATCCTCTTTGGTGATGTTGCCGATCACTTTATCAGATGGATGTGCATTTAATGTGGTAATGGTTGCCAGACAGCCTAACAATATTAATTTCTTTACGAACATACAGATCCTTCAAAACATACAGAATATCTACCAATGACTTTGGTAATCTAATGTCATGAGGAGGAAAGTTCAAGAAATTTGATGAGCAATAAAAAAAGGGATGGTTTTTAAGGCCATCCCTGAATTCTTCTTTTTTAAAAAAAGTGTTTGTTACTTTTGAACCATTTTGGCTACGGCAACGCGTTCTTCTTTTGGAAGATTTTTAATTTTATCTGTGACTTTGTTCATTTTATAAAGAAAGTAACAGCTTGCGAGAGCGGCGACAGGTAGTGCGACTAATGCTGTATTGATTTCGGATACGAGCTCGCGGCAGCATTTCAAGCCGTGCTTTGTCAGACCGCCTGTATCAGCATCGATGAACCAAGAAATGTTTAGGTAATCATTTAATATCTGATAATCGGCTGCCACATATAATGGTGCCAATAACGCTGCTGTGGTGCTTATAGCGGCTGGTACACAATAGGCAGCTTCTTCAATTTCCAACATGCCTTTACGGGTATTGTAATCATGCTTAAATTCTGCGGTTACGGTGCCAGCTGCTTGATCGATTTCATATGAATCAGATTTCTTTTCTTCGATTTGTGCATCGTCATAAAAGAGAATGCCAGCGTTTGCAGATTGAGCGCAGATAGCGAAAAGAGCTATAAATAAGCCTTTATGTAGATTCATGGAGTCCCATCCCTGTTAGTTTTGTTAGGAAATATTAAAGTTCTATGTTTTAGTATAAATTCAGATAGGACATTGTCAAGTTAAGCGTTTCGGCATAAAAAAGGGATGGTTTTTAAGGCCATCCCTGAATTCTTACACATTAAATTTAATGAGCACCACATCACCATCTTGGGTAATATAATCCTGACCTTCAGTGCGGATCTTACCCGTATCGCGAAGCTTAGCTTCACTGCCCAGAGTAAACAAGTCTTGGCAATTAAAAACCTCAGCGCAGATAAATCCACGTTCAAGATCTGAGTGAATTTCACCCGCTGCTTTGCGGATGGTAATGCCTTGCTTGATTGGCCAGGCGTGGATCTCTTGCGGTCCGCAGGTAAAGAAGGTAATCAGTCCCAATTCTTTGTAGGTCTTGCGAATAATATTTTTCAAGCCACGCTCTTCAAGCCCCATCATGGCAGCCATGTCGGCAGCTTCTTCTGGAGAAAGTTGTGAGAGCTCACATTCCAATCGCGCACTGACCGGAATCACGCGTTGTTCACCAAAATGTTTAACGACTTGTTGGTAATATTTATTTTCAAGATATTTGTTATCAGCAACTTCATCTTCTGAAATATTTGCGATAATCAAAAAGTTTTTAGACGATATCAAAAGATCTTTATACGGCAATTGTCTGCCCAGTTCTTGCACGCGCGGCAAATCAGAAGCATTGAGCGCAGCTTCCAACTGATCCAAGATCACCGCCTCTTTTTCAAGCTCTTTCAGCTCTGCCGGCTTCTGCTTTGCAGCCTTGACCATGTTTGCTAATTTTGCTTTGCGCTTGACCACGCCATCCAGATCTTTCAGCATCAGTTCGGTGACGATCACTTCATAATCGCTCAAGGGAGAAACTTCATTTTGGGTATGGGTAATCGAAGGATCTTCAAAGCAGCGTAATACGTGCAAAATAAGATCGACTTCTCTGATGTGGGCCAAAAATTGGTTGCCCAGGCCTTCACCCGATGCTGCACCTTTTACTAACCCGGCAATATCCACAAATTGTACCGTAGCTGGGATCTGTTTTTTAGAATTATAGAGTGCTTGGAGTTTGCCCATGCGCCCATCAGGAACTTCCGTGCAGGCTAAATGGGGGTTGATCGTACAAAAGGGATAGTTTTCTGCAGGAACAGAGGATTGGGTTAACGCATTAAAAAGGGTTGATTTACCTACGTTGGGCAGACCAACTAAACCAGCAGAAATACTCATGGTACAAAACTTTCGGGAAAGCGAACAAATAACTTATTTATCTTCTAGTATGGCTTAAAACGGCTCATTTGCCAAAAAAGCCAACATTTCTATTTGTAACATTTGACCCCCCTTTTGACAGTGAGTTTAATACATTTATCCTGAGAAGTATAAAGCTACAAAGGCTTTATGTGTATGAAATAGGAAATAACAAAAGGAATTTGCTATGAAATTAATGAAACTAAGCTGTTTACTTACTATGTTTGTTGGTGGATTTACACAATTACACGGTAAATTTCCTGGGCATCATCTCCCGTACCAAGATGAATACTCACGGGAATTTTCTGGTGATGAAGAACAATATTTGAAAAGTCTGGTGCCCCAGAATGCGAGTGATATTTACATGGGTAAAATACATGATGGCTATGGGACACTATTTGTTTTCTATAGGATTGTTGATGTGAACATGCCCCATAATTTGTTTTATGGATTCATAAGACAACAACACTCTTATCCACGTATGATGACCTGTGTATATAGCCAGCCATCAAGAGCAATGGATGCTTCGTTTCGATGCGTTACCAATGAAAATGGTGTTTTTGAATTTTATCGTCAAATGCTATATCCAATGTATCATGGGCAATTTTCAAAGATGATGCTCATACCACGACCAGTGATGACAGGACATGGTACTTACAATAATATCCCTCTTATTGTAAAACATATTCCTCATGTGGATGAGCAGTCCCGTGGGTGGATGAGACAACCATATCCTAGAATTGTGCTTAAGTAGTTATCATACTCTCCATTATTGCTTTGGATTAATAGTTTTGATTAGATTCAAAATTATAGAGACGAAACATAATGGAGAGTTTTTTTATGAAAAAATATCTGATACTTGTTGGTTGCATGCTCTTGTGTGCGGGGCTGTGGGTAACAAAGAAAAATAACGGCATGTTCCGCTCAATTGCCCCAGCAATGGATGACGAAGATATGCAAGAAGTAAGTTTGGGGCGGGCGGTCAGTGAGCCAGGTTCGCCATTACAGACCTACCCTTCAGAACAAGAGATTGTCGAAGATGAGCAGTTGGGTATTACAGATGAAGATATGCCAGACATCAACATGGTTCAAGGCAAAGAGCAGTTGCCGTATGTGTATCGCGAAGATATCTGTTCCCCGGTGGTGACAAGCCCGGAGCTTGAAGGGCCATCGCCAGTTCCTGCTGTTTCTATCAATCACCAAGATGAATATGGCGTGACAAAACTCATGCGGGCAGCAGGAAGAGGAGATCTCGAAGCAGTGCGTATGCTTATTGATCAAAAGGCTGACCTTGATTTGCAAGATTATGAGGGAAGAACTGCATTAATGTATGCCGTAACTCTCTGGGACGCGCATGACACAGATGCCGTTATTGAACTGCTTGTCAAAGAAGGGGCTGATTGGAGTAGGCAGGATATGTGGGGACACACGGTCTATTATTATGTGCAAAATAACCCGCGAATTTCTCCAGAAATGAAAAAACGATTTTCTGGGATGTTTCTTTCTTAATTTTGGGAAATCTGAAAATCAGTAAAAAAAAGGGGCATGTATTTTTTGTACATGCCCCAGTTTATTTATCCGCAAAAATTACTCTTTAATTTCAGCGTCGATTGGCCCTTGGTCGCCACCTTGATCAGATGGTCCAGAGTTATTACCGCCATCGCCTTCATTGCCGCCCTGTTTATCTTTATACAAGAACTCAGCAATTTTGTAAGAAGCTTGGAGTAGTTCGTCAGTCGCTTTCTGCAACTCGTCACCATTTTCAGCATGCTCTTTGAGTGCAGCTTTTGCTTTGGTGAGCGCTTCTTCAACTTTCGTTACTTCTGCAGCTTCGAGCTTCTCTTTATTTTCTGCGAGCGTTTTTTCGATATCAAGAATTAAGCCGTCAAGTTTATTGCGCTTTTCGATTGTTTCACGCAATTTTTTATCTTCAACTTCATGCTCTTGCGCATCACGCACCATTTTTTCAACTTCTTCTTTGCTCAATCCGCCGCTTGAGGTAAGGGTAATTTTCTGTTCTTTACCGGTACCTTTATCTTTTGCAGAGACGTGAACAATACCATTGGCATCGATATCAAAGGTCACTTCGATTTGTGGAACGCCACGGCGTGCAGCAGGGATACCTTCGAGCTTGAATTGGCCAAGCGTTTTGTTATCTTTTGCCATTTCACGCTCACCTTGCGTGACACGAATATCAACAGCCGTTTGGCTGTCCTCAGCCGTGCTGAACACTTGTGATTTACGGGTTGGGATAGTGGTGTTGCGTTCGATTAAGCGCGTGGTGACGCCGCCCAATGTTTCAATACCCAATGAAAGCGGAGTAACGTCAAGCAATAAGACATCGGTCACTTCGCCAGCCAATACAGCACCTTGAATCGCCGCACCAACAGCAACCACTTCATCAGGGTTTACTGATTTGTTTGGCTCTTTCTTGAAGAAGTCTTTGACGAGCTCTTGTACTTTTGGAATACGTGTTGAACCACCGACCAAGATCACTTCATCGATTTGGCTTGGGGAAAGCTGAGCGTCCGATAATGCTTGCTTGCATGGTCTTAATAATCTATCAAAGATCGATGCGCAGAGTGATTCAAGTTTTGCGCGGGATAATTTAACGTTCAAGTGTTTTGGCCCTGTTGCATCTGCGGTCAAGTAAGGCAGGGTGATATCTGTTTCATGGAGCGTTGAAAGTTCGACTTTCGCTTTCTCTGCAGCTTCTTTTAAGCGTTGCAAAGCCATGCGATCATTGCGAAGATCCATGCCGTTTTCTTTTTTGAACTCTTCGATCAGATAGTTAATAATCTGTTGGTCAACGTCATCACCACCTAAGTGTGTATCACCATTGGTTGATTTAACTTCGATCACGCCATCATTAATTTCGAGCACGGAGATATCAAATGTTCCGCCGCCAAAGTCAAAGACTGCGATGGTGCCGTTTTTCTTTTTATCAAGGCCGTATGCCAATGCTGCAGAGGTTGGTTCGTTGATGATACGTTTTACATCAAGACCTGCAATTCTGCCCGCATCTTTGGTTGCTTGGCGTTGGGCATCATTAAAATAAGCAGGGACGGTGATAACCGCTTCGGTCACTGTGGTGCCCAAGTAGTTTTCTGCCGCTTGTTTGAGCTTCATGAGAATAAAAGCAGAAATTTCTTGCGGCGTGTATTCTTTGCCAAATGCATCGACGGCGATATCGCCATTTTTGCGTTCAACGACTTTGTAGGCAACTTGTTTGATCTCATTGGCCATCTCTTTATAGGTATGACCGATGAAACGTTTAATTGAGTATACGGTATTTTCTGGGTTAGCGACGGCTTGACGCTTTGCAAGCACGCCCACTAACTGTTTGCCATCTTTGGTAAATGCGACGACAGAGGGAGTTGTATTTTGACCTTCTTGGTTAGGGATCACTTTTGGTGTTCCGCCTTCCATAATTGCTACGACAGAGTTTGTCGTACCAAGATCAATTCCAATGATTTTTGCTTTTGCCATGAGAATCCTTTTTGTTAATAATTTATGCCATTATTTTTATACCATATAGTTTTGGCATGTCAATAGTGTGCTCAAAAAATCTTAGTCACTTACACTAAGACTTTATCATAAAACTAGGCTCAAGGCAATACGGCTCATGCCTTCGCTCCGGAGCAAAGACCTTTGGCCGGTGCTCTTAAAATAAAAAACATAATACTGCCCGTGGTTTTTTGCCGATACGGCCAATTGTGCGATACAGAGCATTGTTTCTTTGCTATACTCAATCTTCGGCAAAAGTCTTTTTTCGCATGGTTGTCAGACCTGTCAGAAAAAGGAGTAGGCTATGATTTTCTCTTTACATGAAAAGGTCGTTTATCCCGGGCATGGGGTTGCTTATATTAACCGTATTATAGAAAAAACGGTTGGTGGAAATAAATTTTCATTTTATGAGCTTACCTTTATTAATAAGGATGCGACGGTTCTTGTTCCTATTAATAATGCGACGGATGAACTTGGTATTCGTGCCTTGAGCAGTATTGATAAGGTAGCGCGTGCGTTAGAGGTGATTGGTGAGCCTGCGCGTAGATTGCATCCGTATGAATTTTCGGCAAGCAGTTGGAACAAGCGCAACAAGCAATATCAACTCAAATTGCGCCGCGGTAGCATCATAGAACTTTCTGAAATTTATCGTGACTTGCGCTTTATCGAAACGCAAAAAGAGTTATCCTTTGGTGAAAAGAAATTATTAAGCAAAGCGGAAGCGTTGCTTGTGGAAGAGATTTCTTTGGTGCAGTTGAGTGATGAAAAAAAGACCATCGAATCTTTACGTTCACTCACCAACCAAAGTTTTAAACAGTCTGACGCCGTCAGCGCATAATATAGTTATTAAAATTTTTAAAGAAGCATGTTTTTACGAGCATGCTTCTTTTTTTATTGCTCTTGATTATTGCACAATGCAACGACGTTTTTTGGGGACTTGAGGAATTGGCTGTTCCTGGTTAACCGCCTCTTTCATTTCTGAATAATTACTTTCAATCTTTTTTTCTTCTTTTTCCTTCACAACTTTCTCTTATTTTGGCAGCTGTTTTCGCGGATCAAAAGCGTACTCTATTGTAAGATCTGCGAGATCGTTGATGCCAAGAAGTTGTTCTGCAGTCTCTTTGTGGCACTGGTTTTTCCATGCAATTTTTTGTTGATAAATTTCTCTGCCCTCTTGAGCTGCTTGTGCGTATATATCTCCTTTTTGCTCTTCCGTTGCAAAATCAAGTGCCGTTTTTTTAGAGTTTTTGCTTTTTATTTCTGTATTTGCACCAGCTGCAATAAGTTGTTTTATAATTTCGAAGTTCACGTGAGAAGCTGCGTACATCAAAGCAGTCCAGCCATCATTATCTTGAGCATCGATGTTGATGTCAGGGGTATTAATCAAGAATGTTGTCATCGGTATTCTGTTTCTTCGAGCTGCAGTCATGAGCGGTGTAGTTCCATCTGAGAAGGTACTATTAGCAAGGTAAGGATATGCTCCTAAAAAGATGCTTGCTTCTCTTGCTTCGAGAGGATCTTTAGTTCTAATAATCGCTTGAAATATTTTTTTGATGAACTGTTCCCTCTCTTCTGGAGACTGTTGTTTTTCCGGTGACAGCTCAATGAATTTTCGGTCCATGTTCACGCGTCTTTGAACCCAGCGCTTTTGAATTTGTTGAATTTCAGCATATAGCTTTGCTTGATAAAGTTCTTGAATTAAATCTCGTACTTGTTTGAGTGGTTGCTTGTAATTGATAGATTTCCACTCTTCCTGATTTTTTGAGACCATGGATTCCCATTCTTTCTGAGTCATATTCTGTGATGCGTACTTGAGTGGCGTGCGATACCAAGGAAGTGGCACTTCATCGAGCTGTTTCATAAGATTTTCCATCTTTGTTCTCAGGCTTGCGGGGATTTGTTCCTGCATTGCGTGCGTTGCATGTATTGTTAAAAAACAAATGATTTTGATACATGCATGTAATGTGCTTGAATTTTTCATTGATATGTCCCTTCTGAAAAGCTTATCTTTCTTAATTAATAGTATGATTAATAGTATGAATAAATACGCCATTGAATCAATAGATTTTTTTTACTGAATTGCGCAATGTGATTTGAGCCAATTTTTTTTCTCTTTGGGCAAATCTTTCGGTAAGTCTCGCGGTAGCACACCGTATGCGTACCCACAAACAATTGCAGCGAGATCTTTGACGGTAACAAAGTTTTGTATTTCTTCGAGCGCCGCTTGTTTTTCAAGTGCATATATATCTCGCTCAGCTTCACCATCGGTAATAGCCTGATGATATCGTTCTATATCTTCTTCATAATCTGATCTGCTCGAAGTAAAGTTCGCGTATCCAGTTTTGGCTAGATCTAACGCAGTTTTCTGATGTTCGTTTTTAAATTCTTTATCTACACCGGTTGCTATAAGTGTTTTTATGCAATCAAAATTACAGAAGTATGCTGCCCACATGAGCGCAGTCTCTTTATCGCGTTCGCATTGAATATCAGGGTTTGCATTATATTCAAGTAATAAGCAGAAGGCTTCGTAATTATTCTCTTTAATTGCATAATGAAGTGCCGAGGTGCGATTTTTACTCATATTAATTGTTAATGAAGTCCTTTCATCCACGATTTCAGGATATTTAAGCAAAAGTTTTTTTAGATAGTCGTTATTTTTATCGAATATCAATCGGAACATAAGTTGTGCAGCTTTTTCTTGTTCTTCCGTCAAAACTTTTGCCATCTGCGCGGCGTTGATAGTGATGCCTGTTGTGAGACACAAGAGGGCGATGTGAATTTTCATGATAGTTCTCTTTCTATTGAATTGTGCAATGTGATTGGAGCCAGCCCTTTTTCTCATCAGACTTCGGCAAATCTCGCGGCAGCACGCCATATGCATAACCATGAATAATCGTTGCAAGATCCTTCATATTCATCAGATCCAGGGTGCTTGCTATTTCTTGAAGTGCTTGTGGTTTTTCTTGTGCATATCTATCGCGCTCGGCTTCACCATGAGCGATTGCTTGGTAATAGTTTGAAGATAAGATGTAATAATTGAAAACTGAGGTGTAGTTTGCTCGCATTTTCATTATGTCCTCAGCAGTATTATTATTCTTACTTTTAATTTCTTTGTTTGCTCCCGCTTCAATGAGTGTTTGTATGCAAACAAGGTTTGTCTTAAGCGATAACAACCACTTCCACATTAATGGTGTAGCGCCAAAACAATTTTGAATATCAGGGTTTGCATTATATTCAAGCAATATGCAGAGAGCTTCATGGTTATTTGCTTCTATTGCACAATGAAGAGCTGACCTGGAATTTGTTCCCCATCCGTGAGTTCCATGACCATCTGCACTTTCATATGTAAGATTTACTGCGGGCATTTCGTTTACGATTTCAGGATATTTTTGCAAAAGTTTTTTTAGTTCGTCATCGTGTTTGTCGTAAATTAATTGGAACATCTCCTGCGCAGCATTTTCTTGTTCTGGAGTAAGAAGTTTTGCCATCTGCGCGGCGTTGATAGTGATGCAAGTTGTGAGGCAGAAGAGGGCGATGTAAAATTTCATGATTTTTTCCTGTTACTGAATTGTGCAATGTGAAGTGAGCCAGCCTTTTTTTTCTTCGTGTGGCTTAGGCAAGTCCTTTGAGAATGATCCATAACATGTATATTCACAGATAATGGCTGCCAGGCCTTTAATGCCAATGATGTCAGTTATTTCTTCTAAGAAGAGCGCGCGTTTTGCTTTACCGTCTGCGACAGCTTGATAATATTTTTTCATTTCCGCATTGTAATCCCTGAGAGACAATTTTCTTGCCGCAGCTCTTTCCTTTGCGAAGTCTACGGCAGTCTTTTTGTCAGGACTTTGAATTTCTGTATCCGCGCCAGCCTCTATCAAAGCCCGCATGCTTTGTGAGCACAAGGCATCAGCTGCTTGCATGAATACCGTGTAACCAGCTTTGTTTGCAAGATCGGGATTTGCGCCATACTCAAAGAGGAGCAAGCGAAGTGCTTCATGGTTATGTATCGTTATTGCATAATGTAGGGCAGGATTGCCATCTATTGTTATGGTATTTTGTCTTGTCAAAAACACAAAGTCAGGTTTCAGCAAGATATGACGGTGAGATAGCGCCCACTCTGCCCATTCATCTTCTATTTCTCTCTCTTCGATAGTTACTCGGGGCATTTCATGTATAATTTCTGGATGACATTGCAATAGATTTGTGAGCACCCTGTGGTCTTTATCTGCTATTAATTGAAACATATACTGCGCAGCTTTTTCTTGTATCTCTTTCAAGTCGATAATAGTGACACTTACCTGAGAGGCTTTGCTGGCAGCACTTGTAATGAGACAGAAGAGGGTGATGAATATTTTCATGATAATTTTCTTTCTATTGAATTGCGCAGTTATTTTTTCCCTTTTGTTCCGGCAGATCTGTTGGCGATTGGCCATATGCGTATGATGCAACGATTTTTGCCAGATCTTTGATAGGAATATAATTTTGTATTTTTTTCCGTGCGATCTTTTGAGCTGCAAGGTAGCGATTCCGCTCCGCTTCTCCTGCTTCTACGGCAGCAAGATATTTTTTTTGGAATTGTTCTTGATTATATATGGTTGATAGAGCAGCTGCATAATCAAAAGCAGTTTTATGATGATCGTGTACGTTTTGAGCGTTTTTGTTTGCGCCAGCTGCTATGAGCATACTCACCACAGCATAATTATTGAAAAATGCAGCTGTCATGAGGGCTGTCATGCCATTGGGGGTGTATAGCTCAAGATTCGCTTGGTTTTCGATAAGTAATTGGATAATTTTTTTACGGTTCAAAACAGATGCATATATGAGAGGCGTGGCAAATCGTCTGAATTCGGCATTAATATCGGCATTAATATTCGCACCATATTTGATAAAAAGAGCTACTGCGCTCAAATTTCTTTTTTTGATAGCATAATGAAGCAAGGGCATAGCGCCATCATCAATAACTGTGACAGGTCCTGTATTGAGCACATCGGTGTTTTGTTGTAACAGTGCTTCCAGCTTCTTGAGATGACCAATAAAGTTACATGCTACATAATAAGACATTTTTGCAGTCAAGCAGCGCTGTGCTTCTTCTTGTTCCTCGCTAAGAGTTTTTGCAACTTGCGCGGCGTTGATAGTGATGCATGATGTGAGGCAGAAGAGGGCGATGTAAAATTTCATGAGAACTTCCTTTCTGGTATACTCAAGAAAATATACACATCCAGAGACTAAATTACTATGAGCAAACCAACAATTATTATTATGGGCGCAACAGGGGTAGGCAAGACTGATTTTGCTGAAACTCTTGCGCGTGAGATTGGCGGGGAAATTATCAACTGTGATGTTGGTCAATTTTATACGCCACTGACCATCGGGACTGCCAAGCCCGATTGGAAAAGCTCCGACATTCCCCAGCATATGTTCGATATTCTCGATACGCCGGAAAACTATTCCGTGACGGCATACCGTGCCCGCGTTGAACAATTAATCAAAGAAATTACCGCCCGCGGCAAGCTTCCGATAATTGTCGGCGGCTCCGGTTTTTATGTAAACGCGCTTTTTTTCCCTCCTCAGGATAGTTCAGTTTTACCCAATCTTCGGGATTCGGCTTTGGAGGATGGAGTTCAGGGAGAAAAGCGTGAGATGAGCTGGGAAGAATTAGTAAGGATAGATCCTGAGCGAGCTCAAAAAATCCACCCGCATGATAGCTATCGCATAGAACGAGCTCTGCAGTTGTGGCGAACGACAGGGGTTTTGCCGTCTGAGCAAAAGCCTGTTTTTAAACCGGTGACTGATAACGCTTTGTTGGTGCATATTGCCCGCGACCGCGAAGAACTTTACGCGCGCATTAACGCGCGCACCATCGATATGATTTTAGGCTCTGCTGCCGCAGAAGAGAGTTATTATGACTTTGATCCTTCTTCTGGTTGGGTGGGGGAGGTCCGCCGCCTTCCTGCCGCCTGGCGTGAATTTTTGCTCAAAAAGGGCATCATTGGCTACCCAGAAATTATCTATTTTTTGCAACAAGTTCAGCCGCACGTGCCGCAACTTGTCGCGGCAATTCAGAAGAGTACGCGCAATTATGCCAAGCGCCAAATTACGTTTTGGCGAATGCTTTCGCACAAGCTGCACGCGCATGGTTTGGAGGGGCGTATCATGGAATGTAACTTGACTTTATCACCTATTGATTTATACATAAGACAACTAAAAGAAGTAGTGTCTCATTTTTCTTCATAAGGCTCTTTATGAAAGACCAGAACAAAGAAGTTTTGAGTTTAACTGAAACGCAGATACGTTATGGCGTCGTCTGTTTGTTGCTTGGGATCTGTCTTACCATGGTAGTCGGGTACTATTGGGGTAAAAAGCGGGCCTATGACGAATTTTTAGAAGGGTGCAGGTCAGACTCTTTTAATGATAAAGTTGCGGCAACGCTCTGTGCGTTGTATGAGACCGCCGAAGATGAAACACCGGGCAATTCTGCTGATATTCCTGACGATGGATCTTCTGGCTCTGATCAAAAGGGTGGGCAACAAGAGACGCTCTATTTTGCAGAATTGATAGGTTTTGGCTCGTTGAGCCAAGCTAAAAATTATGCGAACCAGCTGAAGAATAAAAAAATAAAAGCATATGTGATTGAGCATAAGAGCCGCACCGCTCGTGGTAAAACACGTACGTGGTACCAGGTAATTACTGCTCAAATGAATTATGAATCGCTCCAAACATTGGTCGATCGCATTAAAATCGAAGACCACTTGCAAGGGGTAACGATAGTTGAATTTTCTCCTAAATATAAAGAACGTTTTGAAAGGGCTCTCGCATGAGCATACAGATTTCTGCAAAGATGCGTCGAAAAACATACCAAGGATTTTTCATTTTAACAGTCCTCTCGCTGGCCGGTATTCCCACCTTTTTCAAGCTTTTCTTTGAACAAGGGCAGTCTATTGCGGTGGTTGATGGAATCGCAATTACTCCTCTTGAATACCAAGAAGAAGTGTATCGCAAAGAGCAGCAGCTTGCTGCATTGCGCAATCGCTTAAAAGAGATGAATCTGAGTGATGAGATGTTGCGTGCATTTGGGATTAATACCAATACCCGTGAATCTGCGCTTGATGAGCTTATTAATAAAAAGATGATCGCGAGCGTTGCTCAGCAATTGCATGTGAACCTTGATAGAGATTATGTTGCCCAAGTTTTACGCAATCCTCAAGCGTTGTATAGCTACTTAGCAGATTCTATTCCGCATGAGCTTATCAGCCAACATGGCACAATTGACGTACAGCGCCTTAAATTGTTTTTGCAAAAACAAGGTAAGACTATCGAGTCTTTTGATGCGGTTATCGAAGAAAAGATGAAGCAGCAGCTAGTGCTTGCCCTCGTGCAAGGAGCAGGCGTTGTCTCTTCAGCTGCTATCACAGAAGCCACCCTACAACAGCATGCGCCTAAAAGCTTTGCGGTAACAACTATTTCCTATGCTCCGTATATCAAGGCCCTCGAAAAGCAACAATTGCCAGCAGAAGAGGTGCATGCCTTTTTCACCAAGCATAATACGATGTCCCATCGCTATTGGGCCCCAGAAAAACGCAGTGGTACCGTATGGGTCTTTAAGCAAATTGGTAAAGCTATCCAAGATTTTGAACAACGCTTTATGCGTGATGTGCAAGGCATGCTGAGTGCCCCACGAGAAGCGCTCGTCTCATTTGCCCAACAAAAGAATGGCGCCAGTCATACCATAACAGGTACAGCTGAACAAGCCACCGGCACAGAGCTGCAAGCGCTTTTCTCGCTCATGCAGGGTCGCAGAACTGCCTACGTCCAAGATGGGGTAGGGTATATTGTTGAGCTGACAACGCTTGAAAAAAGTGCCGCGCGGCCTTTTGACCAGGTAAAGGGTGAAGTTGTCAAAGATATGTATCAAGAGCGAGCACAGGCCCGCGTTGCTGAAATTATCAATAAATTATCGACTGGGTCTATCAATGACCTGGGACTTATCGAAGGAAGCATGAAGAGCTTTACGGTTAAGGTTGCCCCTCAAGATGAAGCACCTCTTGCTTCGCTCCAGAAACAGGGTATTGCTACCGAAAAGATGAAGCGCATGTTCCTTCAGAACCAGCGCTTCATGGGTTCAACTGATACCATGGGGTATAAGGTTGAGTTAACCCATGTGGGTGCTTCTGAAGCTACAGCAGAAGATACGAGAGCTATGATAGCCTCATTGGAGCGGGAAAATGAGGGTAAAATTGCCTATGACTTTATTGCTTCTTTACGTGAACATGCTACAATTGTAATGAATAAATCATTGTTAAAAGGCATGTAGGTATATACCAGAAAGCACTTATACTGTGGTACAAAAAAATCAAAAAGAAGAGGTTGTCTCTTCTGGTTTACACAAAAGAAAAGCTTTAGAAGCGACCTTTGCACAAATCGATAAGCATTTTGGTAAAGGTTCGGTGATGTTGCTCGGGCAGGTATCTAACCTCGAGTACGAAGCTATTTCAACAGGCTCCATCCAGATTGATAATGCCATTGGTATTGGTGGATTCCCTCGTGGAAGAATTATTGAAGTTTACGGCCCTGAAGCCTCGGGTAAAACAACCCTCGCGCTTCAAACGATTGCGCAAGCCCAAAAAAATGGTGGCATTTGTGCGTTTGTTGATGCTGAGCATGCCTTAGACCCTGTCTATGCGTCAAAGCTTGGTATTAATATCAATGACCTGGTTATTTCTCAGCCAGATTATGGTGAGCAGGCTCTTGATATCGTTGAGATGTTGGTTCGCTCAGGTGCTATTGATATTTTAGTTTTAGACTCTGTTGCTGCTTTGGTGCCAAAGGCAGAGTTGGATGGTGAAATGGGTGATACCCATGTCGGCCTCCAGGCTCGGTTGATGTCTCAAGCGCTTCGTAAATTGACACCTATTGTTCATAAGTCAAAAACGGCCTTGGTCTTTATTAACCAAATACGGCATACTATTAATGCAATGCCTTTTGCCAATAAAGAGGTTACCAGTGGTGGTAATGCTTTGAAATTCTATGCCTCCTTACGTATAGAAGTGCGTCGTATATCTTCTATTAAAGACAAAGAAGGTGTTCAGCGTGGTAACCGGGTTGCTATAAAAGTTGCAAAAAACAAGATGGCTCCTCCGTTTAAGCGGGTTGAGCTTGATCTTCTCTTTGGTGAGGGGATTAGTTACGAGCTCGATGTTTTTAATGCGGCACTAGAAAAAGGCATTATTAAGCAGTCTGGTTCATTTTTCTCCTTTAATGGTGAAAAGCTTGGCCAGGGGCAAGAGCAAGTATTTAAGTACTTTAAAGAGCATCCAGAATTTACTGGAAAAATTGCTGGGCTTGCAAAAGCAGCTTATGCTGCCGATGCTGGTGTAAAAGAGTTTGTAGTTTCAGAGGAAAGCTCCGAAGAGCTTCCGTTAGAAGAATAATTATTTTGCGTAAAGGTTTCGATGTCATTACGAGAAAAAGAAGATGCTTTGCCATTGATGAATGAAAAAATACCATTTCCCCGCGTACAGCTCATTTCGCATGAGGGTAAGAATTTGGGAGAGGTAAGTCGTTCTGATGCATTATATATGGCTCAATTAGCTGCGTTAGATTTAGTGATTATCGCAGACAGTGGAGCGATGAATCTTCCTGTTGCAAAAGTGATGGATTTTGGAAAAGTCTCTTATGCGAAGAAAAAGCAGCAAGTAGAGGCTAAAAAAGGCCAAAAGGTTATTCAGGTTAAAGAGATTCAAGTTCGTCCTAAAATCGGCGATCATGATTATCAAACAAAAATTAATAATGCTATCAAGTTCTTGCTTGATGGCAAACGCGTGAAAGTCACCCTTATTTTTAAGGGTCGTGAAGTAACGATGAAGAATGAGCGTGGAACTGAACTGTTTGACAAGATACATGCGTCTTTTGATCAGGCAGGAATTACCAAGCGCTTAGTGCAAGAAAAAGATGCGAAGACCCCGCAATTGTGGTCTCGAGTTTATTATTTAAAATCATAGATTTTGTATCTGTGATATGAGTTTTACCTTTACGATATTGGATGAGACGATGATCAAGAAAAAAACCCACAGTGGTGCAGCAAAACGGTTTAAAAAAACAAAAAGTGGTTTAGTGAAAGCGAAAGCTTCAGGAAAAAACCATATTTTAACCAAGAAGAATCGCAAGCTCAAGCGTAATAAGCGCAGATCTTATTACATTAATGCTTCATTCGCAGCGCGAATGGCAAAAGCGATATAATTACTGAGAATATAATTAAATAAATAATAATAAGTTAGGATAGATATGACACGTGTGAAACGTGGGATCGTCACAAAAAGACGCCACAAAAAACTTTTAAAAGAAACCAAAGGCTATTGGGGCCAACGTAAAAACATTTACCGTCGTGCACATGAAACATTATTGCGTGCTATGGCATTTGCTTTTGTAGGTCGCAAGCTGAAAAAACGTAATATGCGTGGTCTCTTTATTACTCGTATTAAAGCAGCAGCAGAAGCTCACGGTACCAAATATAATCTGTTGATCCATGGTCTCAAAAAGGCGAACATTCAATTGAACAGAAAAATGTTGAGCCAGATTGCTATTTTTGACCGTCCAGTGTTTACAAAAATTGTAGAAGCTGCGCGTTAAAAAAAAGAAAATGGCAAAAATCTTGACATGAGAAATTGAACATTACTAAAATCAACATCAGTAATCATTGCGCTTAGTGCAAAGGAGAAGCTGATGGAAATTTTAAATGTTCTTGAAAAGAAGATTGCAAGTCTCATTGAAATGATCAAAGAGCTCAAAGCTGAAAAAGCTTTGCTTGTTGAAGAAAACTTTGAGTTAAAACAAAAGCTTGAAAGCTTCGAAAGTTCTCTTCTTTCAAAAGATAAGAACGTAGAAGAGCGAACACAAGAGATTGTTTTAACCAAAATGGTTGTAGATGATCTTATTAAGAGTATAGACCTCCTTGTTGAAGAGCAACAATGATGAACGCTCTCAATAAATATAAGGTTACTATCTTAGGGCAATCTTATACTCTGGTAAGTGATGAAGTTGAACATGATGTACAAGCTGCAACACAACTTGTTGATGCGACACTACAAAAACTCGTTGCTCAATCTTCAACAAGTGATGTTAACAAATTAACATTATTAACCGCACTTGAAATAGCATTAAAACAAGTTCAACTTGAACAAAGCATTGCCTTGCAAGCTGATCAACAAGCAAAACTTATGCACCTGCTTACTGACATGGATGTAAACAACATCTAAAACGGTAAGTCTTTTCAAAAAAGATAGCTGCTATAGACTCTCGGTTTATAGCAGCATATTGCTTTTCTTTATTTTCGTATCAGTCACCGATTTTTCCATGCATCTTTACATGCGTGTTTCAATTGAAACAAATGGGGAAGTTATGATTTTATATCTGAGCATTATAAGCGGACTGGTGTTTTGCATCGGGCTTACCTTAATGGTGTGGGGTGCTCGTCGGGTTCAAAGCTCGAGCAATTTTTTAGAGCAAGCAAAACAACAAATATCCTATATTAAAAAAGAATGTGAAACGGAACGAAGAGAAGCGCTTGTCAAATTAAAAGATGAGCTGCATCGACGTCGAACTGAGTGGGAACAAGAGCTTCACAAAGAGCGTGGTGATCTTGACCGTATGCAAAAGAAGGTCATGGCACGTACTGAAGTGATTGATGAAAAAGAGCAACGACTCGACAGATTGCAACAAGAATTGCAACAAAAAGAGCGTTTGCTTTCTAAACAAGCTGAACAAATTCATGCTACTGAAAAAAAGTTGTCTGTTTTCCAAGAAGAGATGATTAATAAGTTAGAAAGCATGAGTCGCATGACCCGTGAAGAAGCGCGGGCAACTTTATTGAAATCCCTTGAAGCTGAAGTGACGATGTCTCAAGAAAAATGGATTCAAAAAGAAGAAGAGAATGCGCAACGTGTTGCAAAAGAAAAAGCTACTCAAATTGTGGTGAACGCTATGCAGCGTATTGTTACTGAACAAGTAACATTACATTCTTCTGGTGTTGTTCAATTGCCGAATGATGAGATGAAAGGTCGCATTATTGGTAAAGAGGGTCGTAATATTAAGGCTCTTGAACTTGCCACCGGCATGGAGTTTGTGATCGGTGATATTCCAGAAATTATTACGATCTCTGGTTTTAACCCGATACGTCGTGAAGTTGCTCGTCGTTCTTTAGAAAAATTGATTATTGATGGACGTATTAACCCTACCCGCATTGAAGAAACTGTTGCTCAGTGTGAGCAAGAGATCGATGAAACCATCGAAGAATACGGCAAAAAAGTTATTATGGACTTCAATCTCCAAGGCGTAAAAAATGAACTGACGGTATTGTTGGGCAAATTGCATTTCCGTACCAGCTTTTCACAAAACGTACTGGAACATAGTATCGAAGTTGGTTACTTTGCTCGCATGATCGCTGAAGAGCTTGGGTTGCCAAAACCTGAGATCGCACTTCGTGGTGGTCTGTTGCATGATATTGGTAAAGCGCTTTCTGCTGAATGTGAAGGTCCTCACGCACTTATTGGCGCTGAGGTTGCAAAGCGTTGTGGTGAAGATGCATTTGTGGTCAACGCAATTGCTGCTCACCATGAAGAGATTGCATTCGCTTCGGTATATAGTCCTATCGTTATGATCGCAGATGCAATTTCAGCATCTCGTCCTGGTGCACGTCGCGAAACATTGTCTACCTATTTAAAGCGTCTTGAACAACTTGAAGATATTGCTCATAGTTTCGATGGTGTGAAAAAAGCGTATGCTATTCAGGCGGGTCGTGAAGTTCGCGTTATTGTAGAAGAAGCGCGAATTGATGATGACAAGTCGACCGTTATTGCTCGTGAGATTGCTCGTCGTATTGAAAAAGAGATGGCATTCCCGGGTCAAATCAAGGTAAACGTTATCCGCGAAAAACGAGCGACTGAGTATGCACGCTAATTCAACTTTCAAAATACTCTTCATTGGGGATCTCGTCGGAGATCCCGGAAGAGCAATTTTCCAGAAACATATCCAGAAGCTTAAAGAACAACATGCTATTGATGCAACTATCGTCAATGGAGAAAACTCGGCACCCGATGGTCGCGGTGTTACTCCTCAAAACATGCAATTCTTTAAAGAATGCGGTGTTGATATTGTAACCAGTGGTAACCATATTTGGGCAAAAAAAGAGATTGTTCCCTATATCACAGAAAATAAAGATCTGTTGAGACCGGCTAACTTTCCAGCTGGTTGTCCAGGAGCCGGAGTTGCTGCTTTTAACATTAAAGGCGTAACTTTGGGGGTGATGAACCTGCAAGGACGAGTCTTTATGCGGGAACTGGTCAACTGCCCATTCCGAACTGCTGATACCGGGTTAAGCTTTTTACAGTCTAAAACCAATATGATCTTTGTTGATATGCATGCTGAAACAACTTCTGAAAAACTGGGCATGGCCTATTATTTGGATGGAAAAGTAAGTGCCGTCGTTGGTACCCATACCCATATCCAAACAGCCGATGACCGAGTATTGCCAGGAGGCACTGCCTATATTACTGATGTTGGCATGGGTGGAGCATTAAACTCCATGATTGGCATGAAAAAAGAGATCATCCTCAAAAACATGTTGACCCAGATGCCGGTAAAGTTCGCGGTTGAAACTGAAGGTCCATTTGTCCTCAGTGGGGTTGTGGTAACTTTGGATACCGAAACCGGAAAAGCACAAAGCATTAAACGAATCTATATTGTTGACGATCAAGTGCAATTATAATTGATACGCTGCCGCGCTTATAAATAATTGTCTAACTTTGGCGCGATAAGCTTTGGCTAAAAAAATGAAAGCCGACTTACAAATTTGTAAGTCGGCTTTTTTGTTGCTTGAAAATATAAAAATCAATAAAAAATAGAATTCTATAGAAAAATTATTCTGGTTACTCAAACTCAATGTTGGCGATTTATCTATTTAGCCATCCCAAAAGCTTTCGCCTCAATTGATTCTCGAAATCGTTTTTTAGTTCCAATTTCAAAAAAATTTGTTCGGACAAATTTACGACTAAAAAACAAACGTAAAACTTTCTCACTCTTTAAATTTTCAAAACCAATTTTCAAAATTTTGAACTATTGTTTTTCCAGGTTCACATTGTATATAATGCTAATTATACACAATGTATCTATTTGCTAACTTTCTAATAAAAAAAGGAGAAGTTATGAGCAAAAAAATTGTCGTTCGTGGTGAGAAGCAACTGCGAAAAACGGGAAGAGTAATTTCATACGAAGAAGCGCAAAGCTTAAAACAAGAAGCGCTCTGGAAAAACTTGTCAGAAGTTTCAGTCGGCCAGGCCATAAATGAATGGTTAACTACCCTGAGTTCCCTGACTTCTAAAAACTACTTAAGTGGTATGAAGCGCTTGGCGGAACTGAAGTTAATACATCTCGAAATGACATTACAACAGTTTACCTTGGTTAACCATAATGCAACAATCGATAAGATAAAAGTTATTCCGAATTTATCTGAATGTTCTAAGCAAGCACGCGCGGCTTGTTATATTTCATTCACCCAATTTCTGTGTCGGAGAACGCAAGGCATGATACCAAAAGCTGTACCGAGCAAAGAAGGCGTTTCGAAGACGTTTTACCGGGTCAGAGAAAAAGTAGCAACCGAGGCAATGACCAAAATGCAATGGTCAGAATTTTTAGATGAGCTTGAAAAAATCAATAAACGAGATTGTCTGATTGCTAAAATTATCCTGCAAGGTGGCAAGCGGATGAGTGAGGTTTTGGCCCTGACGACCAGAGCTATAGATTTTAATTTGCGGGAGGTCACCTTCCAACAAAGCAAGACCAAGGGATATAAAAAAGAGACGATCATTACCTATAATCAGGAAATTATGGGCGAATTAAAAGAATATATTGGAAGCCGTAAAGGGCTGGTTTTTGTTACCAAGACAGGAGGCTCGGTCATGCCTAATCAGCTCTCTATAAACTTTGCCAAAGCCGGCGAACGGGCAGGCATTCCGTTTCGCATAACGCCTCACGTTTTACGCGCATCGACCATTACCTACCTGAAAGTTTCTGGTTTTTCGGATAGTGACGTGATGAAAATATCAGGCCATGCATCTTCAGAGATGGTCAATGCGTATGATAAAAGCGATCGGGCTCAGAATGCGAGCAAGAAAGTGAGCCTTGTATAGTGAGAAATTCTTTTTGTGTCAACAGGCATAGCTAATGACAAGTTGATTATTAATATAATTGTTGGGGCTGGAAATTTTATAAAACTTAAAAATTTATACGATTTCCTAGCCCCATAGTTTTTATCGGGGTCAATCAAAAAGATTCTTCTTAATTGAAATTTGAAAGCCCCTTTTTAGGCCGCTAATCCAAATCTTTGTCGGCCATCTTGCAGACATGCTTGCAAACTTTTTTGCATTGCTTACCCTCGCACACATCGCCGCATACTTGTTCGCACTCTTTTTCGCTTAAATCTACATGACATGATTCTTGGCACACTTCAAGCGTGCACTTTTCTTTTGCACAGGTCTCTTTGCAATGCTCTTGGCATTTATCAATCTTGTTCATAGAATTCCCCTTTGTAGATATATTTATAATTGTAACGAATTCTCACCGGGAAACTCAAGGCCTCTTTCGATATACTTGTAAAATTTAACTAAATATCCCGCATCTGGTACCCTTATATATAAGCACTAATACCCCAAGTAGCAGGACTTTTGTTTATGAGTACAAAATTACCGAATATTAAAGAAAATTTCTCAGAATGGTACCAAGAAGTAGTGTACCAAGCAGAATTGGCTGATCAGGCGCCCGTACGTGGTTGCATGGTTATCCGCCCCTATGGCTATGCAATTTGGGAAAACATTCAAAAGGTTTTAGATAAAAGAATTAAAGATACCGGCCATCAAAATGCCGCATTTCCGCTGTTAATTCCCGAATCATTCTTGAAAAAAGAGGCTGAACACGTGGCTGGTTTTGCCCCTGAGCTTGCGGTCGTAACCCATGCGGGCGGCAAGCAGCTGGAAGAGCCATTGGTAGTTCGTCCAACCTCGGAGACAGTGATTCACTATATGTTCGCACGCTGGTTGCGTTCATGGCGGGATCTGCCTATCAAGATTAACCAATGGGCAAGCGTTGTTCGTTGGGAAATGCGTCCACGCCCGTTCTTGCGGACCACTGAATTTTGGTGGCAAGAAGGTCACACGGCACATGAAACCTACGAAGAATCTGAGCTTGAAGCGCGAACTATGTTGCGTGAGTATATCGATTTGATAGAAAATTATTTGGCCATTCCGGTAGTTGCGGGAATGAAATCAGAAACTGAGCGTTTTGCAGGTGCTGAAAAAACATTCACCATGGAAGGCTTGATGCAAGATGGAAAAGCGCTCCAGATGGGCACTTCCCATATGATCTCACAAAGCTTTGCAAAAGCATTTGATATGAAATTTCAAGACAGAGAAGGTAATCTTTCTTATCCATACCTGACAAGTTGGGGCGTTACTACTCGCTTGATTGGTGGCATGATCATGACGCATGGCGATCAAAAGGGACTGATAATTCCTCCAAAAATTGCTCCATTACAACTGGTGATTGTACCGATTATTATGGGCGATGAGACCAAAGAAGCAGTTCGTGCACAAGCACAAGCACTCGCACGCGAATTGTCTGATTTCAGAGTGCAAATCGATGATCGCGATCAAACGCCTGGCTCTAAATTTTACCATTGGGAAATCAGAGGCGTGCCTTTGCGTATTGAGCTTGGACCGCGTGATTTGAACAACAAACAAGTAGTGATGGTAGATCGACTTGGCCTTGGAAAAGAGATCGTTCCCTTTGAACAAGTAATAACAAAAGTACGAGAAAAACTCGATCTGATTCAGGCTCAACTCTTTGAACGTGCAGTTGCACGACGAGCACAGCAATGGCATAAAGTAGCATTCTTTGAAGAATTTGCGAAAGACCTTGAAGAGAATGGTGGTTTTTACCAAACCGGTTGGTGTGGTTCTGCCGAATGTGAAACCAAACTAAAAACTATCAAAGCAACGATCCGTTGCGTGTTGCCAGAAAAAACATTCCCTACCTGCTTCTCTTGTAAAAAAGAAAGCAAAGGCGATATTCTCGCAGCAAAAGCATATTAACTTGAAAGGCCCGATTTGTTCGGGCCTTATCTATTTTGAAGCAACTTTCGATGAGCGGCGACAGGATTGAAAGATCTCAGCCATCTCTTTTTGATTTTTTTCTGTCGCATAATCGATAGCTCGTTTATCAGCATCTTTTTTGTTTTTAATATTGGGATTTGCGTTTGCAGTGAGAAGAATGCAAACAATGTCTGGTTTATCTAATGCTACTGCCCACATAAGTGGTGTTCTTCCATGCTTATCGCGTTTGTCGATCTGGCCATTGCTTTTTTCTATCAAAATTCTTGAGATATCTTTATTGCCACTATCAATGGCAAGCATTAAGGCAGTCAGTCCTTGATCATTTTCTACCGATAGCTTCGCATCTTTTTCAAGAAGAATTTCTACAATGTCTGCTCTGTTATTTTGCACCGCAAACATCAGGGGCGTCCATCCGTGCGCATCGTGCATATTGATATCGGCACCATTATCGATAAGAAACTGTATCGTTTTTCTGTTATGCAACCATTCAGGCGCAGTTTTACTATTTTTGTCTTTACTAATGGCCCACATTAATGCTGTTTTTCCGTACTTGTCAGCCTGATTCACCTTCGCATTGCCTGCCGTTATGAGTTGCTGGATGACACCTAGTTGATCATTCCATGTTGCAAATATGAGCGGTATGTTGCCATAATCATCATGAGCATTTGCAGATGGTTTTGGTTCCGTGGAAAATAATTCTTTCAGTTTTTCACTGTCATTGTGATAAATCGCATCCCACATAAGTATATCAATTGGGTTAACTTCTTTGCCTTCAACACAATTTGATTGCGCAGCATTAAGAGCAGTGCTGCTCGAAAGTAAAACCGCCAGTACTATATATTTCATAATCCCCCCCTTTATATTTTTTATATACCATCAGCGTACAAAATGTATGAATACAAAATCAATTGTTGCATACAACCAGTGCATTTTGTAGGATAAGCCAAAGCGTACGATGTCATTCAAAATACCATGCGTTCATCGGATAAGCGCGGCAGAGTATCAATTATGCGACACTGCTTTAGAAAAATAAATATACTGTTTCTGCGCGCTGAGAATTTTTATGTATGCTATACTGAAAGTAAATAAAAAAATTATATAATTTTTAACTTAGGTTAAAGATATGGCGAAACAATTTTCCGTTGAACAAAAACCGCTGCTTGCAATTCTTGCTTCGATGCAACCTATTTGCAGCAAGCGAACAACATTAGATGCAACAACTGCGATTCTCTTTCAAGTTGGGCATCGTGAGCTCGTTTTGAAAAGTACCGATTTAGAAATAAGTTTACAAGCGAGCTGTCAGATCCAAGAAAGTTCATTCACGTATGCTGAATCATTTTTAGTATCAGGGAAACGTATTTTTGATGTTATTAAAGAATTTGAGGGCATTGTAACTTTCACTTTAAAAGACAATCAACTCTTTTTAAAGGCTGGTTCTGTCAAAATTGCTTTAAACATTCAAGATGCACAGAACTTTCCACCATTTCCTGAGCGTATCGAAAATCTTATGCATCTTGATACTACAGCGTTGTCGCGTATGTTAGATGTAGTTTCATTTCTTATTCCTCAAAACAATACCAACTCTGCACTCAATGGTTTATATCTTGAGATAGATAGTAACGAACTAAAGATGACAACGACTGACGGACATTGTTTGGCGCAAGTAAAAAATGCACAATATACGTTGCCTGAAGCTAAATCATGGCTCTTGCCACGGCGAGCGATTTTTGAATTAAAGAAAATTATCGAATCTACCAAAGAGACAACGATTTTCCTGGGCATGTGCGGGAACCAAGTGGTATTTTCCGGTGAGCTGTTTAATTTCTTCACCAAACTTTTGGTAGAACAATTCCCGATGTATGCAGCTATCCTTGATAAGACAGACTTTGTAGGTGCCACTATCGAACGTACCAGTTTGACAAAAACAGTACGCCGTTCGACAAGTTTATTGTCAGGTCAGTTTCTGGCAACGCAATTTGTTTTTAATGAAAATATTGTCCATGTTTCTATGAAGAACAAAGAAGTAGGAACATTAGACGAAGATCTTACGATGAATGGTCTTGAAGGAAAGAATGTTGACATTCGCTTCTATGCACCCTACTTATTAAGCGGATTACAAGTATTGCCAGAAGAAACGGTTCATTTTTATTTAAAAAATAATACACGCCCTATTATTTTCGAGTCTACTTCTGATAATATTTCAATCACCTATTTAGTGATGCCGGTATTACCATCAACCACTACTCCGTAATTTTTTTATGAATTTTTTATGCACATTACTTCCCTTGAAGTAAAAAATTTCCGTTGTTTTACTTCGTTCAAGCATACATTTATAGGGCCCCTCATTCTTATTGAGGGGCCGAATGGTTCAGGGAAAACCTCATTATTAGAAGCCCTTCATTATGCATGTTATGGAAAGTCATTTCGTACCAGCACGCCAGAAGAGCTTATTCAGCATGCGTCTGATATTTTTTTTATTAAGCTTGAATTGCAAGAAGAAGGCGAACAGCATGTACTCCAACTTGGATTTTCCAAAGATAAGAAAAGTATTAAGATCGATGGTAAAAAAATTACCACCTACAAAGAGCTGCTGCATCACTATCGAGCTATCACCATCACAGAAGATGATATTCTCATTATCAAAGGGTCTCCCGATCAGAGAAGATCTTTTTTAGATCAAGCCGTCTTGCTCCATTATCCCCATGCCGCTGCGAGCTTCAAGCTCTATCGGAAAATCCTCAAGCAAAGAACCGCCCTCCTGCTCGCGCAAACATGGGACAACACTTCCTTCGAGCTATGGACAGAGCAATTGTGGCAGATAGCGCAACAAATTACTCATTTCCGCTTACAACTTTTAAACGCATTAGAACAAGAGACGAATCGGCTTCTTAAAAAGTTTTTCCCCGAATTCAGTACTATCTCTTTGCTCTATAAACCTTCTTGCACCATAACGTCTTGGGAGCAATGGGTATCGCTGTATAGTTACCGTGAAAGGCAAGCACAAAGAACACTGTTTGGCCCTCATCTTGATGACTTCGAAATTCTTTCTGCTGGCAAAATGGCTAAAACGTATGCATCGCGCGGCCAACAAAAGTTACTGGCAGTTCTTTTAAAAATTGCCCATTTTTCTCTTATTACCCAACAGACTGGTAAACAAGCAGTTATTCTTCTCGATGATTTTATGACAGACTTTGATGATAACCGCGTATATGCTCTTATCGATCTTCTTATCGAAAAAAAAGCCAATCTTATTTGTACTGTTCCTACGCAAAACAGCTCTCTTGCCCTCCATCTGCGCGCATATGGAGCACAGCATCTGAAGCTTGAAATAGATACTTTTATCCCCTCTTTACAAGTACCATCCCCCGAGACACAAATCTGATTTTAGAGCATCTCTAACTGTAATTATTGTAAAAAGAGGCGCCTAGACTGGATATTTTTTCTTATCCCCCGTTTGACATCGGCGAAAAAGTCTTCATACTAATTATATGTAGCTGTAACAAGCTATTTTTCAGGACTCCTACCTTACAGGTAGAGTTTCTGTCTTAACTAAGGCTTCATTACTACTCTCCTTTTTTCCAATAGGCTGGTGCGAAAGTACCAGCCTATTGGTTTTTTAATGCTCTTTTTCCAAACCCCTGCCCTCGGACTTTCCCCTAACGGCTCCAGCGCATGGTAACACTATCGGATTCACCCCATAACTATCATGCTCCCTGGCACCGAGGAGAGCCAAAGCTGAGCGAGGAAGCAGAGCGACCGGAGCGCAGCGGGCACGACGAAGGAGCCAACAGGTTCAAATCGCTGAATCTTTAATAGTGACTAAAAGAATAGGCATGCTCGCGGCAATATTGTAATCGTGGAGCTTTTTTTCAAAATAAGCGAACCAAGGCGCCTGGGTAAGGTCGTCGCTACATTCGATCCAGAGGAAATCATAGTAAAAGCTATTTAAAAGATATTCATCCAACTGGCGATGATCAAAGGCAAGTGCGCCATTAAGTGCCAATTCATCATGAAGCTTGACGACATTATCAGACAAGGCAAGCGAAGAAGTGGTCAGGCAAGCTATACGCGAAAAGCTATGCAACGTTTCTACAAATAAAGAAATAAGCGTGCGCGCTTCACTGACCGACGAAGTCGCTAAATGATTATAACCATAGGTTAAAAACAGTTCCTGCAAATCCAAGATCTCTTGCTCAGACAATCGCCGAACATCTGGATATTTCATGCATTCACGAATAGAAGCACAATTGGTACGTTTCATACGCTTTCCCTCCCTGCGTAGATACGGATTTCAAACCCCTACGAGTATCATAGCACGGTAGAAAAACGCATCGCAAGAGTTTTGTAATCGCGCTACAAGCTCCAGGCTCATATTATGCTCATAGAGCACTAGAAAGTAGTCGACCTCATCGTCACTGAGCTGGTCTTCCACATGCCACAGAGCGACACAGCCATTGCATCAGTGATGTCGAGCTTATCCGGCTGGTTCATCGCCGGGAATAATCGCAAAATCACCCGCGCAACCTGATCCTTATCTGCGCCACCAAAGCCGGTGACAGCAGCTTTTACTTCACGCGGAGAAAATTCTTGCATGGGGAGCGCATAACGAGCAGATAAAAGATAGATAATTCCCCGCAAGTACCCTAACTTGAGAAAATTTTGAGCATTCTTTCCCAAAAAAGGCGTCTCGAGCGCAAGCACCGTTACGCCATATTGCTTAATCTTCGCATCAAAAAAATCATGAAATTGCGCAATGCGTTGTGCCAAGGTATCGCGGCTCGACATCTTCAATGCGCCGTAGTCCAACACAAAAACACGACTACCCTCTTTTTTTAAAATACCAAATCCCGTGACAGAAAATCCTGGATCGATTCCTAAAATAATCATGCTTTGCCGCCCTTGCGTTATCAGACATTTGAATTCAAAATAGATGCGTACAAAAAAGAGATCCATGCTCTATCTTTGAACATGGATCTCTTAAAAATATCAAAAATTTAGCGTTTAATCTGCGAAATCATTTGTAATAGTTTTTTCGCAGCCTCTTCGATATCTCGTGCACCTTGTTGTGCAGCCTTTTGTTGCGCTTCTATTAAGGCACCTTTGTGAACGATCTTTAAATCGCCAAAAGGCAGTTGATAGCGCGCCAAGTTATTAACGTCTTCAATAGTAGTGTCGACTGCTAAAAACCATTGTGCATATTCATTACTATTATGTGTTTCTACAAACTTATTAACCTCGTCTGCCGTTGCCTTATGCGCATTCCAATTGCAATTTTCAGTTTCTACTTCAAGACCACCTTGAATCATTTTTTGCGCATATGCAAAAGCTTTTTCGTTTAATTTTAATGCCATAACGTTACTCCCCTGAGAAATTATACAAATATCATTACTCAAGATACTATTTCTGCGCGAGATAAAACAAGAGTTTTTATTGCTGAAAATCCTATGGAGTACCTACATGCAGTCTGACAGTATGACCGTTCCCCTCAGTAGCCGATTGACTTCTCATCCGCTCAGTCAGCTCAGGAAGAACGGGGAAATCTGCTTCTGCGATAGGCTCTGAAGAGAGAGGCGCATTGATGCTTTCACTTCCTTCACGTGTCCAGATATACAAAGGTGCTCGCAATTGCTCTACGTCCCACCTTACACGACTTGTTGGTGCTATAATAAGTAATATCTCTGGTTTATTATATGCATAATCTTTCGCGGTCTTTCCTGCGTTATCTTTGAGATCTATTTTCGCACCTGCTTGTAACAACTTACGAACAATATTCTCATTTCCATTATTCACTGCAATGATTAATGCAGAAACGCCATTCTTATCTTGTACATTCACATCAACCTTGGAGTTGTTTCCCACAGGCTTGTAGCGTAGGAGCTCATCAACTACTGCCTCATTATTATGCGCAACCGCGAGCATCAATGGCGTAAGCCCCGCTTCAGTTTTTGCATTAATATCAGATTCAAAAAAGTCCAATAGATCTCCAACGATTTTCAATTGTCGCTTCTTGCGAAATTCTAAACCCTTTCTCTCTACAATAACAGGCTCTATTGCCATCATAAGTGCCGTATAACCATTAATATCTTTTTGTGCACCAAGTGCTTTTTTTTCATCAAAAGATAGTGGCAATTTTCTTATAAAATTAATAACTGCTTCGTTTATATTGCGTGCCGCTACCATCAATGCATTTTGATCTAATGCATTTTTAGCCTCAATGATATCTGGCGTTACTTCAGCTTGATATAATGCTTTGAGCTTACTCGTTGCTGCGGCTTCATCCTTCGTTGCTGCTGCCTGCAACAATTTTTGATTGAGCTCGTGGCTATTTTGCATCTGAATTTTTTCTTCACGCACTTTTTGTTGTGCAGCATGCAAATACGTACTCAGGCCGCACAATGTCATAACAAGTATCATTTTTGATATCACACAATATTTCATGGTCCACCCCCAGAATATACGAATTACTAGTATTATAATAATCTCTCATGATGCACACATAAAACAAGAGTTGCTCAACAAAATATTGACAGGCCGCCCTTAAAAAACAGACACTAAAGAAAAATTCTATCTCAAGAAAATTCTATAGCGAGAAATTATATGGCTACTATAAAAAATCATGTGGGTGCAAGCTTCCAAATCTTTGCTTTTGGAATCGTAAGCCTTTTGTTTGTCGCACTTTTATACAAACCATTGTATCGCTTTACCTCATATGATCATAAACCTTCTCATTTCAGTGGAGTCCCTCCCAATAGCAAGCCGGCAATGATTCGCACCGGATTACACATCAATAGTTTCTCAAAGGTTGATATTCTCAAAAACGATTTTGTTTTTGAAGGTGAAGTCTGGTTTGAATTCGATCCGAAACTGATTACCATCGATGATCTTGAAAAATTTGATATCGATCATGGGCAAATCCTTGAACGCTCAAAACCGATTATCACCCCCCATGGTGAAAAAAGTATTGCACAATATTTTATTCGCGCCAACTTCAAAACAAATTTGAACTATAAAGCCTTCCCGCTTGATAATCATAGTATTTATATCACAATCACCAATCGGTATCTTGATGCGAAAAAATCGATATTTGAGCCGGTCGTCGCGCATGCGGTAACAAAAAAAGACTTACTGACGTCCACCTGTACGCTCAACAATATTACCGCTGAATCAGGATATGTTACTTCGAGCATACCGCTCACCAATACAACGCTCGAAAACCATTATCCACAACTGATCTTTGGCATTACCTGCAATCATGTTGATTTACGCCATTTTCTCAATATTTTTCTGCCACTGCTCTTAATTTTCTTCTTTACCCTCTTTGCATTCTCTCTCGATTTTCAAGAACATGGCACCATGGTTCCTACCATGGCAGCCGCGGGAGTCCCTGCCCTGCTTGCCTATCGCTTTGTAATCGAATCGATATCGCCCGATGTCGACTACTTCATGCTTTCTGATTATCTCTTCTTCTTATTTTTATTTTTAGTTTTTGCCATTTTTATTGCCATTGTGGCCGCCATGCATGCATCTGAATACGTCAAGAAATGGATGATTATCGGACTCTATGCCTGCATGCTCGCAAGCTGCGCAGTACTCTTTTATTGGATATTGTAATTACATAATCGAGCAACACATTCGGGGCTTCGTATCATTCTCTGGCATTGGAGATTTATCTTTAACAACCTCCTGTCTTGGTGATGGACCGCACACATATTCAATAATAATATTTGCAAGAACAGGAATAAGTTCATCTTGTTCCTGGAGTATTTGGCTTATCTTCTTAACATTTTTGATACGTGCTTGTTTGCCTTTGCGTATTTCTTTTTCTGCTAACCCTTTATCAAATGCTATGTCAATAACACTCTTGCCTGAAGTTGTTTTCAGAGAATCATTGCAACCCCTTGCAACAAGAAGCGCCATTGCATCCATATAACAATATCCAGAATAGGTAAGCGCAGTCCACCCCAAATCATCCTGAGCATTAAGATCAGCCCCGTGCGAAATCAATATCTTTATGATATCTGCATAATGAGCGATGACTGCCAATGAAAGCAATGTCCAGCCACCCTTTTTAAATCGCATTGAAGAAGTAACAATTTGAAAAAGTAACTGATTATTGTATTGACGCGCATACGCCAGTATCAAATCGGCATTAAAATAAGCATTGACTGGTAAAATGTCTTTCTCTGAAGACAATCGTAATATCTTTCGAAGAGAATCTGAGTCGTGAGCAATGACATATCTACACAACAGGCTTTCCGCTGAGTTTTGTTGCCGCGTTGCAATAATTTGTCTGCTCTTCTGGGCACCTTGAAGCATACTGATGCTCATGCACACGAGAATAAAACATTTCATAATTTCTCCAACAACTTCATCGCTTTGGTCAGCGACTGCGCAGATTTGTGCATATCTTTCCACGCATCGCCCTGCTCATCCAAACGCTTAAAAACATTTTTAATCGTATAACTTTGCGGATTCAACGACGGCTTTTTCAGATCATCCCACGTAATCGGCATCGCAACTGGTGCGCCTGGATGTGCGCGAACAGCATACGGTGCAACGGCAGTTGCCGTGAATGAATTGCGCAAATAATCGATAAATATTTTTCCGCCCCGTTTTGCTTTGCGCATTTCAAGGGTTGTCAATGCAGGATAATGCGCAATAATCAGTTCTGCGATTGAGCGCGCGAATGCTTTTACTTCATCATATGTCTGCTTGCGCTTCAAAGGCACCTGCACATGTACGCCACGTGATCCGGTAGTTTTTACAAACGGCACCAGCTCGAATGCTTCTAAAACATCTTTTATAATCAAAGCTACTTTTTTAACCGTGGCAAAATCATTTTGTTTCGATGGATCAAGATCAAAGATCATCATATCAGGGTAGTGCAGTTTATCGATTTTACTTAAAAACAGATGCGACGTAATGCAGGCAGCATTGGCAAGATAAACCAAGCCTGCAGTGTTTTCACATACCATATAATGCACAATGCCGCCATCGCTCCTTGCGACGGGCACGCGCTTGATCCAGGCAGGGAAATATTCAGGAATGTCTTTTTGATAAAAAGATTCGCCTGCAATTCCTTCGGGGAACCGCTGCATGGTTAATATCCGGTTTTTCATGTAGGGCAACATGGTCGGTGCGATTTTTTCATAATAATCGATCAACTCAAGCTTGGTGATCCTATCCTTTGGAAATAAGATGCGATCCGGAGATGTAATTGCAACACAACGCGAGCCATAACAACGCTGATTAGGTTTATTCATAGCGCTCTTTCTCGGCAGCAATTTGTTTCATTGTTCGTTTGGTAGTCACCGAGCGATCCCAACTTTTTGGCAACGCTTTGCCACTGCGATCTGCATATGTGTCATCCATTTTAATCATAAGCCACTGGTTTTCACCGCGCCCGCGCATTTTTATCAGTGCAAATGCACCCTTCAAACGTTTACCGTGCAGTTCCATTTCTACGGTGCCCCGCTTCAAACATTCATCCATCGGAACAAGCTTGCCATCTCTCTCTTTGATATTGGTGTACGTGCCTGTATCCCAGAGCATGACCGTTCCACCACCATATTCACCCTGCGGAATAATTCCTTCAAAACTACCATACTCATACGGATGGTCCTCCGTTTGTACCGCAAGATGTTTTACGCTGGGGTCAAATGAAAATCCTTTTGGCACCGCCCATGAAACAAGCACACCACCAACTTCTATACGAAAATCATAGTGCAAATGGCTTGCATCATGCTTTTGCACCACAAACATAAGTTCGCCCTGCTCTTTTTTTATTTTTTTTATGGCACCGCGAGGCTCTGCAGTCTTTTTAAAGTCACGCTTTTCATGATATTTTTTTAATGAATCTTTTTTTGCTACCATGCTACTCCCCAGCAATAAGATGACACAAACCATATGTTTCATGTTTGTCCCTTTTCTCATATTTTTATCGTGCACTAAATTGTTTTGGAATGTCCATAGAGTAAAGTCTTAACTCTTGATTATGCTTTTGGTTAGAATACAAATTATGAAATGGTATGACACAAGGAGCATGTTATGAAAACAATATGGAACGGTACAATCTCATTTGGATTGGTCAATATCCCCATTAAATTGTATACCGCAACAGAGTCGCACGCTTTAGGCTTTACCCTCTTACATGCAACCTGCCATACACCATTAAAATATCATCGCTGGTGCCCACATTGTGAAAAAGAAGTACTCTGGGAAGACACCGTAAAAGGCATCGAGACAAGTAAAGGGTTTGTTGTTCTCACGCAAGAGATGCTCAAGAAAATGCATCCAGAAAAAACAGACACTATCAACATTGTTGAATTTGTTGCTGTTGATCAAGTGCCCCCTATTTATTTATCACAACATTACTATGCAGCACCGACAAAAAAAACAGACACGGCGTATGCTCTTTTCACCAAGACGCTTGCCAAGCTTAAGAAAGTTGCCATTGGTAGATTTGTAATGCGCGACAAAGAATACACCTGCATCTTACAACCTTATGAGAATTATCTCTTACTGACCACGCTCCACTATAGTTATGAAATTAAAAACATAGAAGCGCTCAAAGCATCTGCATCTGCTCAAAGTAAAGTAACAGCAGCAGAGCTGAAACTTGCAGAAGAACTGATTAAGAAATTATCAGTAAAAAAGTTCGACATGAACCAGTTCAAAGATACCTTCGCGCAAAAGCTCAAAGCATTTTTAGAAAAACCACAAAAAAAAGCTGCTGCAAAAAAAGTATCCAAAGTTCCCCGCAAGAAGCCGACATCACTCGCAGAATCATTGCGAGCAAGCATTGCAAAAAAACCAACCGCTACTCGACAACCAGTTGCACGAGCATGAGCGAAATGGCTTGCATGAAAAACAAGATCATCCTACTCACACTACTCTTATGCCCACATAACTTTTTGAACACGGTCTCATTAGTGTACAATCTTAAAATTCGTCGCTCATTTTCTGTGCATAAGTTTCTTCAAACAAACAAAAAATTTCTCTGGTTAATTTCTGCGGTGCCGGTTATCTATCAACGCAAAAGTCATGTCGTCAGACCAGAGCGTCACACCGATGTGTTAGTCAAAGAGTTTTTAGGCGGATCACTTTTTAACGTGCGTCTTTTGGCACCACACAACTGGTGGGCAGAGCTTACCATGGGTGTTGAACGGCAAACATCAAAAGTCTGTGGCACACAAAACTTCAAAGCATCGCGCACAGGATTGGATGATATCGTACTCACGGCGGGTAAAAACTTTATGATTGGCAAAAAGGGCCAAATCGCTTTGTATGGTCTGTGCGGCTTTCCGACCTGGAACCGCGTCACGCCATCAGATGATTTTGGCGTTCTTGTCGGAACACGCTGTTATGGCGCCGGCTTTGGCGCTGAGGGATCATACAGCTTTATACAAAGTTTGAAGCGCTCATTATCAGGAATTATACAAACACGATTTGTGCACTTTTTTAATCGTCATTGGAATCCTATTCTTCCGTGCACGGCAAAAATCATGCCGGGAAATGCTACCGATCTTTTTATGATTATGCAATATCGTGAAAAGCGAAATATTTTTGAAGTTGGATATAACGCCACATTCTTTACCCAACTGGGCGTTGAAACTGCCTGCAAAAAAGAATATGCTCCCAATCTTGTTCGTAACAGCGGCTATACCAGCTACACCCATGTCTTTCCAAAGTCATTCCTCTTTCATAGGCCTGGTACTATTGGTGTTGGATTTAATTATGGAAGAACGAATGTTTTTGATACAAAAAACTACTCATTGTGGATGAATATGAGCTTGTTGTTTTAAAGCGAAACTCAGCGCAGGATGCAGATATTCACCATGCCCACAAATTGTCGCACGTCTGTGCGACAATTATGGATTTTGCTCTCTTCGAACAATCAATAATGCACCGATACTAATGAGTGCTCCGAAAAAGCACCAGATCGAGGTAAACCAAAATTCCCACACCAACATACTGGCACCTGCTGCAAAAAAGACCAGAGCACCATATATATGCAGCATGCGGTTGCTTGATACAAAAAATGAGCCAATAACCGGTACTGCGTATAAAAGATACGAAACTAATAGTGAATGGTAAAACGGTAACGTAAAATAATAACGCACATGGTGCTCAATAATTTCCGCAGTTGCACCGTGAGAAACGAGTTCATAGATAAAAACAGCAGCAGCGAATGCCCCAATACACAAACAGCCCTTCAGCAAGCGTGCATGTTTTTTGTTACGTTCAATAAGCCACAAAGATAATGGTATCCATACGGGCCAGACTAATAAGACAAAGATGAGGTACAGATATACCCACCATGATTGCATACCCTGCGAGATCCATACCATCCCCTCGATCGCTTGCTGAAGTGCAAACAACAGAGGAACGAGAGCAATACCATACCATGCGCGTTGGCGCACCTCACGCAGTGTCATGATACCAACCAAGCTTAAAACAACTGCGGCTGTAAAGCTGGCACCAGCAGAAAAACACATAGCTGCTCCTTATAACATTTCGATCATAAAGAGTTTTTCAAATGATCTAAATCGGTAGAGATCTTTATGCAACCACTCAGGCGTGATACGTTGCGCATATGCCATAAAACTATTCAGTCCTACACGGTGTTCGCTATTGCCTGCTGGATCAACGGTCACTTCTGGAAATGCGATACCGATGCCAAATAAGTGTGGCGCAATAACGCCGGTGTGATTATCATAGGTTACTGGATTACATGATTCATTAATGGGTGGAAGATCATTGCGTTCAAAACCAGCAGCATAGACAATTTTGTTACAAATCGGTAACCATGCAGCGCGGAGAGCTTCTGTATTCAACAAGCGCAATAGATTTGCCGGTGGATTTTTTTCAAGCACATTCTTCGCCCATTCGGCAGCAGTCCCCTTCAAGCCACCTTCTGGATGTAAGACTCCGCTGCTCGTATGTTCTACATAATATATTGGTCGATTGTAAAAATTAATGATGCGAGCCACGGGTAATTCAGATAAAAACTTCATCGTCAATACGGCAGAATGTGCGCTGCCAACAACCGCAATTGCATCTGAAGGCTCAACGTATTGTGCAAGCTGTTTTTTATCAAGCGCAATATCCAAAGGTATTTCATTACCACAAGCATAGTTTAATGATCGTGGATGCGATCCGGTAGCAAGCACCACGCGCTGCGCAGAGAATGATCTACATTCAACGGCAACGTGCCATATATCATCAGAAAAATTAAGCGCTTTTAAATAACTGCGTACCGGAATTACTTGTGATTGCAAATACTGCGTAATTTCTTGCAGTGGAACAACCAATTCACCCAATGGCGGTTCTTTATCAAGACCATAAGAATATATCTTATCTAATGATAATTTACAGGAAGAAAATGTCTTGCATGCTTGTAAAAAGTCTACGAATGATTTCACGGTTGAATTGGCAGGAACATTATTATATGCGGACAAACGCCCGACAGAAAATTCAGGATCTACCCAGGCAATAGTTTGTGGGTCAATGCCCAAGTCCATCAAAAGACCAATGACTACAATTCCTGCCGGACCTGCACCCACAACTGCCCATTCATAATCTGCAGCATTCGTTTTGGCATGTACCATTCCATGGAGAGGCGTCGCGCACAGCATACAAAGCGCTACATACAATATACATCGCATCTTATATCCGAAAACCTTTGACATACCTATCCTTTACAAGAAGATGTTCCCATTGTCTTTTATACGTTGAGCATATGACAAAATGAGTTATATATTCAATATTTCTTGGTATACTAAAAAAATTATGGAACAATTATTACGCAAAACAATTGGTATTTGGGGGTATGGTGTCGTAGGCAAATCAGCCGCACGGTATCTGCAATCTTTTGCACAAAACATCAGCATTTTCGATCATAAGCAATTTTCTGCCGAACAAGCTGCACAGCTCCAGCAAGAAAATATGCGCATCTACCAACCACGTGAGCTTGAACTTTTTTTGCAAGCGCATGAGTATATTGTTCCCAGCCCGGGAATCGATCTGATTCCCTATCAAGAGTATGCCCATAAATTTATTGCTGAGTTTGATCTTTTCGCCGATGCATGGAAAAAACCGATCATTGCGCTCACGGGCACGGTCGGCAAAACAAGCATCACCTCGCTACTTTCCCAGTTATTAGTTGCTGCGCACAAACAAGTTGCAACAGGTGGTAATATTGGTACCGGCATGCTCGATCTTCTTACACAACAAGAAGCTGCTGATTGCGCATTGCTCGAACTTTCGAGCTTTCAATTAGAATTGTGCAAAACGGCAGCGCCCGATCTTGCGGTGATTACGAATCTATTCCCAAACCATCTTGATAGACATGGCTCGTTTGAAAATTATTGTGCTGCAAAATACAAGATCTTTGCGCAACAAACTGCACAGCAACAGGCACTTGTTCCATTAGAACTGCTCTCTTCCGTGCGCGCACACTTTCCACATAAAGCATTTCACTTTTTTTCTGCAACGCCGCCAACGCAAGAACAACGTGCGCAACTTTCTGCACAAGAACGATGCTATTATCTTGATCAACAAACCATATATGGTTACCGTGACGGCCAGCAGCACATCATTGCGCAACTGACCGAGCAGCATATTTCTTACCCACAAAATTGGCTCATTATCTATGCCGTGCTTGATCTCTTGAACATTCCCACAGAGATTGTCACAGCTGCATTGCCCACGCTCAATATTCCTGATCATCGTCTTGCGTGCATCGCACAACATGCTGGCATCTCATTTTATAATGATTCAAAAGCAACGGTGCCTGAAGCCATGCTCGCGGCCGTAAAAAAGTTGGACGGCTCTCCGATCGTGCTTTTTTTAGGCGGTGTCAGCAAAGGTGTCGACCGCCGTGCGGCGCTGGCACAGCTGCGCACCATGAGCGTTAAGCACGTGATCTGTTTTGGCAAAGAGGCAGAGCAGTTACAAGCCGCGTGCGCTGAAAACATGATTCCTGCATCAGCCCATGAAAATTTAGAAACCGCATTTACCTATTGCATGCAACAGATTGCACAATCTGGCGATCAGGTGCTCTTTTCACCTGCCGGCGCAAGCTTTGATTTATTCTCGCATTACCAAGAGCGCGGCGATGTATTTAAAAAAATGGTGCAAGCATACATACTACAACCTTGACTTGTTTTCTTGCATCCAGTTACGTTGCTCATAAAGAGAACCATTGCACGAGGGTATGGCATGCATGCAACAAACCGTCAGACGGTGACACTGTTTTTAGGCACCGTTATTTCGCTGATTATTATTGGATTGATTTTTATCTACTCATCAAGCTCTGTCTTCGCGCTCGAAAAGTTTGGCACGGCGCAATTTTTTGTGAAAAAGCAGCTGATCGGGCTCATCATCGGTTTTTGTGGATTCTGCTTTTTTAGCTCTATCCCCGTAAAATATCTTCAGAAATATTCCCCATTTCTCTTCTTCGGCGCATTGCTCGCCACGTGCATGACGCTTATTCCGCAACTTACCGTAAAAATCCATGGCTCTAGCCGCTGGGTATCGCTCTGGCTCTTTACCTTCCAGCCGAGTGAACTGTTAAAAGTAACTTTTATTCCCTATATTGCTTATTTTCTCGAAAAGAAAAAATTCAAGCTTTCGTCACTCACGCAAGGCTATTTGCCCTTCTTGCTCATTGTCGGCATTACTGCCGGAGTATTATTATTACAGCCCGATTTTGGTCAAGCAGTCACCATGAGCGTCACTGCACTTCTGATGTTCTTTGTTTTACACACCAGCGCACGCCATATCATGTACACGCTCATTCCACTCATCCCACTCACTGGCATGCTGATTCTTTTAAAGCCCTATCGGTTTAAGCGTATTTTAACGTTTTTAGATCCCTGGTCAGACCCGCAGGGCGCAGGGTTTCAGATCATCCAATCACTCATTGCCATTGGTTCGGGCAACATCACCGGGCTTGGCCTTGCACAATCACGCCAAAAGTTTTTTTATCTTCCGATGCAACATACCGATTTTATTTTTTCTATTATTGCGGAAGAGACCGGCTTCATCGGCTCCGGCGTTATCATCGGCTTATATGCACTCTTTTTATATCTGGGTGTTCGTCTTGCTTGGCATGTAAAAAATATGTTCTGCACGCTCACTATCTTAGGCTTTGTGATTCTTATCTCACTCCAAGCAATTATTAATATGTTTGTTGCAACGGGCTTGGTACCCACCAAAGGAATCGGCCTGCCCTTTATCAGTTACGGCAACTCGGCACTCATCGCACATCTGTGCATGGTTGGCATTATCGTTGCATGTGCCAAAGAGGATAAGGAGTAAAGAAATAGCAGATGCCCACGACCACCGCAAGCACGCATGCTGCTACCTTCAAACGCAGAGCAAAATGTATCTGAGTTTGTTGTGGAAAACTTTGTTCTGCCAGAGAAAAGAGAACATATTGATACGTAGCAGGATCAGCACATACAAGTTGCGCATAGTTCTTGGCAGCATTTCGCGAAAGTTCCTGCCTTTTTGCACAAATCATTTCTCGCGTACGCTCGCTCTGTGGCAAGAAACGATACCAGCCCAGTTCTTGTTGATACCAGGCGCGATAGTCCATGATAGTTTGCTTCATCTGCTGCGCAAGCGACTGCAAGTGCCCTGCTTGGTCTAAGCTATCGCCAAGACCAGGGAAATCACGATCTTTATTTAAAAGCTCTCGTATTTGGGTAATAAAAAGAGTTTCCTGATGCTGTTTTTGTTGCTGCAATGCATGCAGGAAACTGGGGCAACACAATAAAAGCCCCCCTAGTATATATGATATATAAGCTCTTTTTTTCATTTTTTTCCCTTTAAAAAAACCTACCCCCTTACTGAAACGCATTGTAACAAGAAAAAAGAGCCAAAAACAATAAAAATAGCCGCTTTCGCTGAAGCCCCCACCAGAGCCCAGAATTACTACCCATTTGACAGCTTTTTTAAAAAATCATGCAAATTGGAACCGTGACTTCCAAATTGCATAGAAAATGGGTAAGACCCCCAGGTTCAAGTCAGAGATAGGCAGGATAGAACCTCCAGGTTCGCCCAGGTTCAAACAGGGGGGCTTTTGATTAAATTCTCCTTTCAGGTAGAATTAAGAGTAGATAGAAGCCCAAGAATCCACAACAAGGAGAGGCATCATGAAAAGGCTTTTTGGAACTATTATCACCCTTGCTTTACTCTGTATGGTATATACAAAATCTATCTACCAGCAGGAAACTCACTCGATCCAATATTGTAACGTTGGTCCTTTGGCTGCCGTTAACTTATGTATGTATTGTATCGACGTGGTAAAAGATAACGCTCATAACCTGAAGGTTCTTGAGGTACACGCTGGTGTTACGCAACGTCAAGAACAGTTACAGATTGCTTTAAAAGCATATAAGAAAGCTCCCCAGAAGTTACAGAATATGAAAAACAAGCTCTGTAAAACGATGGGTTTAAATCCGCAAGAGATTCAATTAAAATTGAGCAAAGAAAAAGATTATGTATCGACCAATACCATCGTTAAACTGGTAAGCATCGGCAATGACTTTTTGCGCAAACCTGCCCAGCAACAATTGGGTGTGTTGGCGCACGAGTTAGGCCACGTGAAATATAATGACTGTGAAGGTCAGATTAATTTTGATATCGCCTCTGCATACGTAACGGCAGCAGGTACCTATTTTGTTACCTATGCGTTACATATACCGCACACCGTTGAATTGCAAAAACCAGTTGCTCAATTAGCACAGTCTGCGTTTAGTCGTGCACAAGAAAAACGTGCAGATAATGAAGCTGCGCACGTTCCTGGTGCTGCACAAGGGTTGATGGAATACTTAGAAGAAAGTGCACAAAAAGACACTGGTTCTTTTAGTGTGTTCGATACCCATCCACCATATGAAGAACGTATTAAGAATTTAAAACCGTTTGCTGTACAACAAGGAAAATAAGATGAAACGATTAGTACTCACTCTTGCAGCATTGCTTGGCATGGCGCAATATAGCCAAGCATTGAGCATCGATACTTTTAAAAACTATTATTATGCTGCAGTGCAACCAGTGCGCAGATATCTGTATCAAGAACTGTTTCGTAGAAGCTATCACGGCACAGAGATTGTGGTGATACAAGGTGATCTGTTGCATCAAAAAACTGATGCGATTGTGAACGCAGCAAATGAATCATTAATCGGTGCAGCGGGTGTTGCAAAAGCGATACAAGATGCAGCCGGCGATGCTGATTTTAAAAAGTATGTAAAAAACAACATGCCACTTGATGCCAACGGCGAACGCTGTCCGATCGGCCAAGTGCGCATGACGCCAACATTTAAGCTCAAAGAAAAATTCGGCATTCAAGAAATTATTCATACTGTGGGACCACGTCAGTACACACCTGTGCAACAACAATTGCTCGAAGATTGTTACACAGAAGCTCTGAATGCTGCACAACAGAACAATTTGTCTTCCATCACATTCCCGGCGATCAGTACCGGTATCTTTGGCTACCCACTCGACAAAGCTGCACAAGCTGCTGCAACTGCAACAGCACAATGGGTTAAACAACATCCAAACACACTTAAGAAAATCGTTTTCGTGTACTGGACAGATAAAGACGCTGTAACATACAGCAAGCTCTTACACCAAGAATTTAAGCAACTACTTTAAACGCAGATACTCTCAAAAAGATATAAGCCGGGGTTAACGCCTCGGCTTTTTTAATTGACAAAAATCCCCCACATTCAGTATTACTCAATACAGAAGATCACGCGGGGGAAAATTATGTTCAAAAAATTATTCCGAACCATCAGCATTGCAACATTGCTGCTCATCCCTACTGCATGGTATATCGACAAGCGGGTTACACAAGCATTGGATGATCTGCAAGAAACTATCGAAGCGCGTGCGTTGCCCGTCTTGCGCAAAGATATCCCGATTTTAAACAAAAGTTTTATGGGCATCCCGAGCGCCCAGACCATGCTCAGTTATATTAAGCTCGGCCCGCTGAGTCCGGCAAAACTTACCCAACAAGCGGTGGGTGTTATCGAACAGCCGATTATTAAAAGAAAATTAGAACATACCAAGCAAGCGTTGAATCAAGAATTATGCTGGGTCAAAATTAAAGATATGACCTTCGCGCGTGATGGGAAATATAAAACCCTCACTGCCCATTGCTCGTATGGTATCACGGTGGTGATTACGGGCAAGAAGTTTAAGAAAGTGAACTCCCGCGAGCGCAAACATCTCGCACTGACCTTTACCTGTGATTAAAGCCCCAGTGGTCAAAATGGCCAATTAGGGTATACTGAAAAATAAAGATTAATCTTATATAATTGAGCTTTGCCTTCCCTATGGATCCAAAAAAAATAGACCTTAGTCAGTTTACTCCTGATAAAATTCGCAACTTTTCTGTTATTGCCCATATCGACCATGGTAAATCAACCATGAGCGACCGGCTTTTAGAAGTCACCGGCACCCTTTCTACCCGCGTCAAAAATGAACAGTTTTTAGACAAACTCCAGGTAGAACGTGAACGGGGCATTACCGTCAAGGCACAAAGTGCTTCGATGATCTATGAATACAAAGGCGAACAGTATCTCTTGAACTTGATCGACACCCCCGGGCACGTCGACTTTAGTTATGAAGTTTCCCGCTCCCTCTATGCCTGCCAAGGTGCATTGCTCCTCGTTGATGCAGCACAAGGCGTCCAGGCACAAACGATGGCAAACTTCTATCTTGCTTTTGATCAAAATTTAACGATTATTCCGGTCATCAATAAGATCGATATGGAAGCAGCAAACCCAGAAGCGGTTGAAAAAGAGCTTGAAAACCTCTTCGATTTCCAACCTGCTGACTGTATCCGTGCTTCTGCAAAAGCAGGCATTGGGATCACAGAAATTTTAGATGCGATTATTGAACGTATCCCTGCCCCCAAAGCAAACTTACAAGAACCACTCAAGGCATTGCTCTTCGATTCTTGGTTTAACGAATATAAAGGCGTTATCTGTTTGATTGCATTGCAAAATGGCAGTATCAAAAAAGGTGATATCGTCACCCTTGCACAATCAGACAAAGATTACGAAGTGCTCGAACTAGGGTTACTTTACCCTGATGAAACACCGATGGATGCACTGTATGCTGGCCAGGTAGGCTATGTGATCACGGGCATGAAGACGGTGCAAGAAGCACGAGTAGGAGATACGCTCTTTCAGAAAAAACATCCGGTAACACCCTTCCCTGGTTTTAAACCCGCAAAACCGATGGTCTTTGCAGGGATTTACCCGGTAGAAAATACAGAGTTTGATCTGTTGCGTGATGCGATTGAAAAGCTTACGCTGACTGATGCGAGTGTGAAAGTAGAAAAGAAAACTTCTATTGCATTAGGGCTTGGCTTCCGTTGTGGGTTTTTAGGTTTGTTGCACATGGATGTCTTTAAACAGCGCCTTGAACAAGAATATGATCTTTCGGTCATTGCAACGGCACCGAGCGTGTTATATAAAGTTAAGCTCAAGAATGGTGAAACTATTAACGTAGAAAACCCTTCTGATCTTCCTGATCCGGTTTCTATCGAAACTATTTTTGAACCGATCATTACTGCCACCATTATTTTACCCAAAGAATATCTTGGTTCTATTTTGAAACTGTGCCAAGAAAAGCGTGGCACACAAAAAGAGATGACCTTCCTTTCAGAAGAACGTATCATTCTGACCTACATCTTACCGCTCAATGAAGTTGCGACCGATTTTTATGACCAATTAAAATCATTAAGTTCAGGCTATGCAAGTTTAGATTATGAAGAAGCGGGCTACGAACCCTCTGATTTAGTCAAAATGGATATCTTGCTTAACGGCAGTCCTGTTGATGCTCTTTCGGTGATTTTGCATCGTGAAACATCAGAGCGCACAGGCAGGATGTTGGTAGAGAAATTACGAAAAATTATTCCACGACAACTTTTTGTTGTTGCAATTCAGGCAGCGATTGGTGCTAAAATAATTGCACGAGAAACTATTTCTGCGTTACGTAAAGATGTGATCGCTAAATGTTATGGCGGTGATATTACTCGTAAGCGTAAGTTGCTCGAGAAACAAAAAGAAGGTAAAAAGAAAATGAAACAGGTCGGAAGTGTTGAATTGCCACAAGAAGCGTTCCTTTCCATCCTGAAAAAGGATTAACGTATGTCAGCTCAAAAGTTTGCCGGAAATATTTTTATCTTTCACGCATTTGACGTGGGAGAAGAGATTCATCTGGAACGTATTAAGCAGCTACAATCACAAAAGCAGCAACCGCTTTCTAAATATTTTAAGAATTATCATGTGCCCCTGCAGGTAGATCTACCGGGGCACACGTCATCTTCTTGCAATATTAAAGTGCATGGTTTTGGGGTGATCAGTGTACGATACCAGATTCCGTATCATGATACGCTCGAAAACTTGCGCGCAAAAATTAATGAGATCGAAGCTTCGTACGAAGATAAAAGTGTACAAGATGCGAATGCGCTCTTTGAGCTGATTAAAAATGAAATTAAGCAACCGCGCTTTTTCCATTTAAGAACTTCGTATAATATTATTCAAGCAACGCCGACGCCGGAAACAGATATCTTAACACTCAAAAAAGAATCGGGCAGTACGATCGCGTCGCTTTTACGTTTCGAGACAGAAACACTTTCTGAGTACCAAAAAGATGAGATTCTTGCAACATCTATCGGCTACTATCGTAACGATTTAATTATTATCGACACTGATGCGGCATTCTTATACGACGATGAATATGAGGAGCTGCTTGATCTGTTTGAGTTTGCAAACTTGCAACAGTTAGAGCTGCAATATTTTGACCGTACGCTCGACAAAAAATTGAGTGTTGCGTATGAACAAAAAGTGCAAAAGCCGCCATTCAAAGCATATTTGCCCTTTATCGGTACGCTCTTAAGTGACCCGGTTGCTGAACTTGGCCAACTGCGCGTTGATATTTCGGTGATTACTGAACGGCTTGAAAATAGTATCAAGCTTGCTGGTGAAGCATATTATTCAGAGTTGTATGGTTTGCTCAAAGAAAAATTAGATTTAAATAATTGGAAAGATTCGATCAGTCGTAAACTTTCTATTATCTTGAGTATTAGTAACGTGTATCAACATCAGATGGAAGCGATTCGCGAGAATATTATTTCGCTTTCGATCATTGTGCTGATTTTCTTAGAACTAATGCTTGCCATTTGGCGCTATTAATCTGAAGGAACTTTGATGAACAGATTTTTTGTATGCTCACTGATGCTTTTATTGAGCAGTGGGAGAATGCATGCTATGCAATTGACTAGAAAACGTCAACTGCTTACGTATCGGCAAATGTCGGAAAAAGAGCTTGCGCGAATCTATTTGCAAGAAACTGCCAGAAAGACAAAACTTTCCATCCTCGCATTGACCGTCGTCCTCGCTGCCGGCACCTATGGAATCTTTTCTGCCATGCACAAGAAAACTAAAGCAAAACTAAAAAATTAAGCCCCTCAATTATTTGAGAGGCTTTTTTCTTTTTTGTTATTGTGCAACACTGACTTGCGCTGGTCGCAATAAAGCACCTTTCATCAGGTACCCTTTTTGCAAAACTTGCACAATGTTGCCTGAAGCAACACCTTCATGCGCCACGTGCATTAATGCTTCGTGAAATTCTGGATTAAACTCATCACCCTCTTTGATGACCATAGCCGTAATGCCATGCTTTTCGAGGAGCTTGAGGAGATTTTTATAGATAAGTTCAAAGCCTGCAAGACGTTTTTGCGCATCTTCTTGGGTATTTTGAGAACTTTCAGCAAATGCACGTTCGAAATTATCGACTACCGACAAGATCTCTAAAAAGAGAGAACTTTGTGCCCGCGCAATGCGATTCACTGTTTCAGTTACTTCCCGGCGACGATGATTTTCGAAATCTGACATCAAATAAGCATACCGTTCTTTATAATCGGCAAGCTCCTTTTTGCATGCCTGTAAAGCTGCATTTTCGCTTGTTGTTTGTTCTGCTGTCTCGCTGTTATTTTTCATTTCATCGTCCATAGGGATTCCCTTAATCAGTACAATATATTAGTATGTATTGCTCAGTGTATCATAAACGTATTTAAACTCGAAAAACTATGCAATTTTTACGCTCTCTTTTACTTGTTATCGCCAGCGTCCATACCTGCACAGCCTTTGATACTGCCCATTTTTACCGCCCGCCCTTTTTGGAACGGGGGCCCTGGTTTGCCAAAGATTGGCTCACGGGGTTGTATGTGAATGCGGCCTATGGCGCAACGACAAACAGCAGGAACTGTGCTGGAGAAAAGGTCTGTCTTCTCGATCTGTATGAGCCGGTTAACACTCCCGCAAAGGCTTATATTACCGAAAGCGTTATCGAAGTTTACCAAAACTTTAAACACGGCTTATTTCTGCATACCCACCTGCCCATTAGACGCATCAAGCTCTTTTCGGCAGAACGCGGCGTCGGTGATTTTGGCATTGCGCTCGGCTGGACGATCAATTACGAAGAACTTGAAGAATTAGATTTTCTTGATGCCACCTTGCAAATAGGCGTCACTACCTCCACCAGCAAACAGACCTGCGGTAACACACTCTTTGATATTCCCCTAGGCTATAACGGCCATACCGGTTTTTTTGGAAAAGCTGATCTGAGCGTCGGCATTCTTGATTGGTTAACCTTTGGTACGTTTGCTACCGGGCTTGGCTTTAATACCCACACCCAGACAGAACAGATTAAAATAACGCCCGAGCAAAGCTTGCTGAGCACATTGCCGCGCGAAACAGTGCGTTCGCATCTGGGGCCCATTGTATCATGCGGGCTCTTATTCCGCATGGACCATGTTTTACGTGGTCTTTCTTTTGATTTGGGATATCAATTCCAACATCAATGGAAAAATCACTGGGTGCTTTGTGCCACGCAAAAAGCGTACACAATCCCTGATCAACGCCTTGCAAGTTGGAGCATGCATACGATCAACGTCCAACTTTCGTATGATTTTTCCCACATCAACCATCCATGCCTGCCAACAATAGGATTTATTTACAACATTCCTGTTGCAGGAAAACGTATTTTCTTCGACCCAATGGGTGGCGGATCATTCAGTATTATGTCTTCTTGGGATTGGTAAAATTATTCCACAATGACCGCGTTTGATCCATAATCATGCAGCTAAAAAGCCCGCCAATATTATTTTGTTGCAGCGGAACTTCAACTGCGGGTGACCAATCCTCCTCCGCCAAGGCTACGGCGGACGGGGGAAAAAGTGTTGCATGCGGATTGTCAGAAATCGATTGTCCTGACACCGTATCTTTCTGTGCACTGAGTAAGGTGGTAAATAATTGGTTAATAGTGTCGCTGTATTCTGCCGGAACTGCTTCTTTTGTATGAAACGCAGTAAACCAATAGGTATTTGCATACAAATCGAGATTTGCCTTAATTAAGCGGGGATATAAATGGTGCCGATCATCACGCGCAATTGCCCGTACCATATCGACAAGTGACCAGGTCTGCAAGGTAGTGTCCATCATAGAGTCAAGGGTAACTTGACCATGCAGTGGCAAAAAAAATAGTGCCAAACTCGCAAAAAACCGCATTGACCACCTCATACATTGCATGAACATAGAAACCTCCCGAGCCCTTATATATTCTATTTTCACACAATTTATTTCTATATGTCAATTAAAACAAGGCTTCACGCGATCATTTGTTTATAGCTTTGTTCAAGGTTGAGTAAAAATTGTGCGATATCGGCTCTCTTATGGAGTAAAGCGTAGAATTGAGCATTTTTACCTTCATGATCGCGAAGATTAAGAAATGCGCCTTCACACAGGGTTAAAGCAATCACAAATTCAAAATCGCCAGCTTGCGTGGCTAAGATCAGTGCCGTTTTTCCACCATTGCTGTTTTGATAATTCACATCGATATAATATCGCTGAAAGTAGCTCACAAAAATTTTCTTTATCAAAGCCACATCTTCTGTTTCAAGAGCAATAATCCATGCGGCGGCAATCTCATCATTTTTATCTTTAACGCAGCTGGTATAGGCTCTGGCAACAAAGGAGTGTAGCGCTGCATCAATTTCTTCATCTGTCCCCAAAGTACTATTTTGTTCCTGACTCGCAGCAGTACTTTCAGAAGATGGGGAGGTTACTTCAATGATTTGCGTAGCTGGCGCTGGGCTTTCCCCCGTTATCAACAGCTGCATTTCAGCCGCAGCTTGCTCAGCTAATGGGCTTGGGCTGTAGGTTCTTTGTAATTCAAAAAAATCAAGGGTATCAGTGCTTGTCGTTGAAGCAGACAAGGGCGAAAACAGTTCTGGCTCAAATGCCTCTACATAGGAACGCTTTAAGGCCTGAGCATGTTGTAAAGATTGTTGCGCAGCAAAACTTGAAGTCGTTACTAGCAATAAAACCATGATCTTGATTTGTATTTTCACAAAAAACTCCATTTTTTATAAAGCTTGCATCATGCTCTTACACAATAGTAAAAAAAGAGCCCTTTGAGAAATTTCCCAAAGAGCTCATATTTATTTAAAAAGCATTCGTTAGAATGGTAAATCATCTTCAAATGGAGCATTGTCCTCAAAAACTACCGCAGCTGGCTCATCTTTTTTCACTACACGTTTTGGTTTTGGTGCAGCCAATGGTTTTGCTTCCATCTCTGCAGAAGAATCCATTAAACCTTCTGGTGAAGCAAGCTCAGCTCCTTGGCTTGATGCTAAAAAGACAACGCGATCTGCAACAATGCTATGCTTGCTGCGTGTTTGTCCGTCTGCATCTTTCCAAGAATCCAATTTCAAGCGACCTTCAATAAGAACTGCACGCCCTTTTTGCAAATATTGGCGTGATGTTTCTGCTTGCGGTCCCCAGACATCAACATCGATGTAGCAGACTTCTTGTTGCATAACGCCCGCTTTATTTTTAAATTGGCGGTTTGAAGCAACACTTAAACGACACACAGTACCAGCGCCAACCTGTTTTAATTCAGGATCGCGGGTAAGGTTTCCGACAAAAATGACACGATTATATGATGCCATACTTTATTCCTTATGTTGGTAAAAAGTTATTTTTTTAATGTAGCCTGATTACTCATCGCCTGCAACTCTTTTACCAACAACTCGCTTTCTTCTTGTAAAAAGAGTAGCTGTTCCTGATATTTTTGCAATTGTTGCTTATCGCTCGTCATAAAACAACTTGTTTCACGCTGTTCCAAAATATCAGTCATTGCATACAATAACTTCTCTTGCAACCGCGCATACAAGCTGACCATCTGCCAAGCAGTATCAGCAATATCGCCAGAAACGTTGCCTGGAACATGACAGCCAACTTCATCCACTACTTCAGCTTTTATTTTTTTCTCTGCCGGTGCACAAGCTCCCGTCATAAAAAACCGCTCGGCTTTGCCTAATTCTTGATACCGATGCTGCAATAAGCTCAACAGCTGCGGACTTTTTTTTGCAGCTGTTTTGTATGCCATCAGCGTACTGATATCAAACAGTTCCCTGATAATTGCATGCGCATAGACTTCACACGCATCAACAAACTCTTGTCGCAGCGTCGCAATGCTCTTTTTCTTTTTTTGTCTGCGCGCACTCGGCTGCGCTAAAAAACTGCTCTGCTCTGCCGGAGATTGAACAGCATGCACCATAGTAAAACAGACAGACAAACAAACAATTAATTTTACGAGTTTCATACAACCACCCTTTTGTATGCGATACGAATATAATCAACTAACGAAGCAACAACACACACTGTTACACAAGAAAACAGTATGTTAAAAATAGTCGGCAATGGCATCTGCATCACAGAAATTCCGAGCAAGAAGCCGATAAATAACAGTTGCAATGCCGTTGTCAGTTTACCCAATAATCTCGGCGCAATAGCCATCTTACGTTTCATAAGGCCCCAATAGGCAGCACCAACCAATATCACTATTTCTCGCGCAACAACTACCACGATAAACCAACGCGGGATCGTAAAATATTCAGAATCGATACTCATCAACGCCGCATAACAGGCAACCACCAAAAGTTTATCTGCTACCGGGTCGAGCAGTGCCCCCAACGTTGTCTCTTGTTGCAAAAATCTCGCAAGTGCACCATCAAGAGCATCAGAAACGGCTGCACAGAACAACAAAATCACGGCATGCTCAAACTGGTGTGCCAGAATTGCCTGCACTAAAAAAGGCACGATTATTATCCGTGCCACAGTTAACAAAATTGGGATGTTTATCATGAACTACAAGCCTAACTTTTGTAGCCGCATGCATACTTCGACAAGCTCAGCATGAGCGGCAGGAATCTCTTTCAAGAAAAAATTTTCAACACAACACTATATTCGCTCATCTTGACTCTTCGACTGACTCAGAGCTAAAGACCGCTCATCTTGAGCCTGTCGAAAGATGCAGCGAGCAAAAGACTTACAAATCACTTAACTTCTGGCAAAATCTGGCCACTTCCCAAGCATATATCTTTATCATACAAAACAGCAAATTGCCCGGGAGCAATGCCTTGATCATTCTGCGGCAACTTAATAGTCAACGTGCCATCATCATGATACTGCACCTGTACGGGGTACTTTACACTCCCATGGCGAAGCTTAACTTCAAGTTGAGCTTTATCGGGCACTTTACCTGCAATCCAATTGAAATTGCCCGCATGTACTGTGTCGCGAATTTTATCTTCGGCATGATATGAGCGAGAAACGTAGACGATATTCTTTTCAGAATCTTTACGAACGACATACCAAGGACCCCCGGCAAGGCCAAGACCTTGACGCTGGCCGATGGTGTGGAACCAAAAACCCTGGTGTTTGCCCAAAATTTTGCCCGTTTCAAACTCAATAATGTTGCCCTCTTTTTTTCCGAGATGGAAGGCAATAAACTCATCAAATTTTAATTTTCCTAAAAAGCAGATACCTTGACTATCTTTGCGCGCCTGGTTGGGCAAATTAAACTGTTGCGCATATTCCCGCACCTGACTTTTTTGGAGATGGCCAATCGGGAACAGTGCCTTGGCAACCTGTGCTTGGCTCAGTTGTGCCAAGAAATAGGTCTGATCTTTTACCGGGTCCGGTGATTGCTTTAACAGAAATAGCCCGTTCTCTTCTACCACTTGGGCATAGTGACCGGTAGCAATTTTATCAAACTTGTCCCCAATATATTCATAAAAAGCACCAAACTTTACCTGCTGGTTGCAGAGCATGTCTGGGTTTGGGGTAAAACCCTTGCGAACTTGGTCGATGGTGTAGGCCACCACGCGGTCCCAATAGGCACGCTGCATCGAGATAACCTCGAGCGGCACCCCTGCCTGTTCGCACACTTGGCGCACATAGGCAAGGTCTTCCTCCCACGGACAGGTCCCCAGGAAAGAGAGTTCGTCTTCGAGCCAGATTTTTAAGTAAAAAGCGGTGAGGGTATGCCCCTGCTGTTGCAATAAACGCAAGGCCACGGAACTATCAACCCCGCCAGAAATAAGTACTGCTATGTTCATAATAATTTAGTATACTCGATCCGAGCTTTTTTGTCACAACTTGTCACCAGAGAAAAGATATGACCCATCGCATGAAATCACTCTTTTTAGGCTGCTTACTTTTTGGGCAATTTTATTGCCACCTGGGTGCTATGACCAAAACCTATGCACCGGTCGAAAAATTTCTCCAATGGCGAGAGCAGGTCAGACTGCATGGGGCTCAGGTGCCTTTCAATAGCATTTTGAGACGAGAAATTGTTGACTATACTGCCAGGCAAAAAGAAGGCTATGCGGTTATTTCGAGTGCAACAAAATTTCATAATAAAATCCTCTGCCTTTCCCTTGCTTTACTGTTATTGAATTTTCTTTACTGCAGCATGCGTTACCATTACCTTAAAAAACACTATGAAAGGCTTGCGGCACAATGTATCAAAAATTTACGCCATAATCAGTTGATCGAAAATAAGGTTCTTGCACATTTGCCCGCAGGATTTACCACACAAGATTTTGGTGCTCAGATAGCCGAGTATCTTGATTATACGTCACTTCTCAAGAGTAAACGCGCATCCGTACTTGGCGAGGGTCCAGAAAAATTAAATAACCTTAAATTGTTTTACCAAAATGCTCATTTCGTAGCCTTATTGTCCTATTATGCCTACTGTTCTCTCCTTTTGGGCCTTATCTTAATGATTTTTTACGGTACCATTTTCATTATTATTCCTGCTCATATCATGAGCCTGATGATAAGCATGCTCATCTATGGGAAAAATGCAGCATTCGACACGTTTTCATTGATGCTATTTCATAATTACGATAGAAATTTGCTCACTTTATTAAATTTTTTTTGCAAAGCTTGTGGTATGATCTTAATTAGCTCTGCGCTCAGCGTTTGTACTTATGGTCGACAATAGGCAAAACGCACAAGCCGTGGTATCTTAAGCTAAAAGCAATTTCACTTATTTTCTGAGTATTTCATGAACATTCTTGATACCCTCAAACAGCACTTTTTCTCATTCTTAACCCAAGAATTCTCTTTGCCGGCAGAAGTCACGCGCTCTATTGCCCTGACCCTGAATGTTGATGTTCACAAGCAGCAGTTTGGGGATCTCTCTTCAAACGCCGCACTTATTTTAAGCAAGCTGGTCCAAAAAAACCCACGCGATATCGCAACAATCGTTACCCAAAAATTTTCACACCCGACCGTAGCAAAGCTCGAAATTGCCGGCCCGGGCTTTATTAACTTTTATTTAACCGAAGATACCTACAAAACAATCGGTACTGAATTATATACCGAAGGTGCACAGTTTTTCAGCAAATCGCCCGAAGAGCCGACACTGAATTATTCTGTAGAATTTGTCAGCGCCAACCCAACCGGGCCGCTGCATATCGGTCACGGCCGTGGCGGCATTATTGGTGATGTACTTTCTCGCGTTTTGCGCCTGCGTGGCCACAACGTAACGGCAGAATTTTATATCAACGATGCCGGTTCACAAATTAAAAAATTGGGCGATTCGCTTAAAGCGCGTTGTTTACAAGCTGCTGGTATCGAGGCCACGATCCCCGAAGAAGGTTATCACGGCGAATATCTTGTTGCACTTGCCCAGCAATGCATGCAAGAGTTTGGTAAAGAAGTAGTTGATAAGCCTGACAGCTTTTTTGCACAGTATGGCAAAGAACATTTGCTGGCACAAATTAAAGCAACACTTGAACAATACAATATCAAATTTGATGTCTGGTTCTCTGAGAAAACATTGCATGACAGTGGTGCGATCGACCGTGCTCTTGATCTTTTGACCCAGCGTGGCTTTATTTATGAAAAAGAGGGAGCATACTGGTTCCGCTCGACCGATTTTGGTGATGATAAAGATCGTGTCGTCAAACGTGGGTCAGGAGAATTAACCTATGTCGCTGCAGATATTGCGTATTTACAAAACAAGCTTGAACGTGGTGCACAAAAGTTGGTGATGGTCTTGGGACAAGATCACCATAGTTATGTTGTTCGTCTCAAGGCAGTGTTGAGCGCGCTCGGTCATAACCCTGATGACCTTGATGTAATTTTATATCAGCTCGTGACACTCAAAGAGTCTGGTGAACTGGTACGTCTTTCCAAACGTGCCGGAAGAATTGTCAGCTTAAAAGATATTATCGAAACTGTTGGTGTTGATGTTGCGCGCTTCTTCTATTTAAATAGAAAATCAGATGCGCACTTAGATTTTGATATCGATCTTGCGCTCAAAAAGACAGAAGAAAACCCCGTTTTCTATATCCAATATGCGTATGTGCGAACCGGCAGCATTTTAGAAAAAGCTGCTGAAACGGCAGAGTTTGCAAACATTGCGCAAGCTGATGCACAACACTTGAGTAAAGAAGAACAATTTTTGCTGAAAAAGATTGTTTCGTTGCGCACAACACTCAAAGAAATTAATGATGGGTACCATACCCATGCGCTTGCCTATTATGTGTTGGAACTTGCACATGCATTTCACAGTTATTATGCTGCGCATCGCGTCATTAATCCACAAGATATCACTACTTCCCGCGGCCGCTTGCTGGCAATTACCCTCTTGCGACAAACATTTAAAACATGTTTAGACCTTCTGGGTATTCACGCTCCACAACGAATGTGATTTCATTCGCTCATGTTGAGCGGAGTCGAAACATGCATGCGAACACTTTAAGCCGCTTCATCCTTCGACTCCGCTCAGGATGAGCGACTTTTTGCTACTCCCCATGGGCTTTCAAAAAAATATCTCATAAATCATTGCCTAGACTCCCCTCAATTTTCTATATTTAATATTAGAAATAATTTTGAATACATAGGGGGAATGAGTATGAAGTATTTAAATCAATTAGTGTGTGTCGCACTTTTTTTATCATGTCTACAAGCATTTCGGTCATACATGCATGCGGCGCCTGCTCCGGTAACTGAGCAGAAACTGAAAGTCAGCAACGGTACCGATTGGCAAATGCGCGTGCTTTATACCACGCCACAAGCGGTTTCGATTTCTGATACGATTGCGCCACATGGCAGCCTTGCCATTGTTATAAAACCAGATTCTGATGTTTCGTATTCGTTAGAAAAAGAGCAAGGCAAAATTAAAACTGATATCCGTAAAGTGCCTGCGCCTGCACTCGCGCAAGCAACATTCGAAGTAACACCAGAAAGCATTAAAGAACTCATTGCAGCGGCTTTACCACCGGTTGTCGTCAGCCCTGCACAAGTTTCTGCAGCTGTTGCGCATGCTACCGCGCCAGCAGCACCAACCACTGTCATAAAATCATAGGGGGATATATGAATTTTGGAAAACTATTACTTTTCTGCGGACTCACCGCTTGTTTAATGGCACGCAATGAACAAGATATTTCAGACATGCAGTTGCACCGTGCCTTGGTTACTGCGCAACAGGCTTTGAATGAATATCAACATTCTGCACCGGAGCAAGATTATCAAAATCTTCTTGAGTATCTGCGCTATTATCGCTCATGGTACCAAGCAGTTACACCGGCACCAATTCGGCTGGTGGAACAACTTTCGCCTGCCGCGCTTAAATTTATTGCACAAATAAAACATGCAGCTTCACCATTTACCCGCGCACCGCAAGGCATACCCGGCTCAACGCGATTAACAAAAGAAGGTGAGCGCTTTTATCGCACGCTGATTTCTATGGCGGAAAGTCAATTGATTGATAATCAGATTGCACGTATCATGGTTATTCCACGCATGCAATCACGATTATTTTAGGGGCATCATGAAAAAACAAAACTATCTCTTCTTACTCCTTCTCTCTCTTGCCGTACATACTCAGGCGCATGCTGCGCAGATGAATGTGGAAGTAAAAGAGAAGGAAGAGAAGCAACTTTCTGTACAAGAGCAAGTGGCAGCAACAAAGATGTTTGATATCGTGCAATCCAAAACAACAAGTGATATACAACAACATGAGTTACAAACATTACTGCAGCGCTATCCACAAATTGTCAATGAGAAAAATGATCATGGCTTGACACGTTATCGTGGCTGTACGGCACTTATGATTGCTGCTTGGAATGGCAATGCAGAAATAGTACAAATGCTTGTCGATGCCGGCGCACAGCTTAATGTGCAAAATAACTATGGCCGGACAGCGCTCTTTCTTGCTGCACACAATGGCAAAGTAGAGATCGTAAAGTTACTCATCGCTGCCGGTGCAGAAATTGCTGAGAAAGAGGATGCCCAGACGGCACTTATGATTGTTGCTTATAATGGCAATGCAGAAATAATAAAGTTGCTCATTGCTGCCGGTGCACAGCTTGATGTGAAAGATAGCAAGGGCAGAACAGCGCTCATGCATGCTGTTGATCAGGGCCGAGCAGAAGTAGTACAACTGCTTATCGATGCTGGTGCACAGATTAACGTGAAAAACAACGAAAGTGATACAGCGCTCACGCTTGCTGTTAAGAATTATGTCCCCGCAAAGGTGATACAATCACTTATCGCAGCTGGTGCAAAACTTGATGAGCAAGATGATCATGGCTATACGCCGCTCATGCGTGCTGCTTATAATGGCAATGCAGAAGCAGTACAACTGCTCATCGCTGCCGACGCAGATAAAAGTATACGCAACAGAAAGAACCAAACTGCGCTTGATCTGGCAAATCTAAGAGAGTGGGGCGCGGGGAATCGAGGTGCAAAAAATGATTGGGGCATGCACTATCAAGCTGCGGTGAAAGCTGGAGAAGAAGAACGGCGGAAAGCTGTGCAGGCCAAGGTTGAACAGCATATGATTCCTGATCTCGCGAAAATCGTTACCAGTTACAACCCTTGAGGCGCTATGCTAAAACGAAACCATTTCTTCTTACTCCTTCTCTCTCTTGTCACGCAAATTCACCTCAATGCTGCGCAGATGAATGTGGAAGTAAAAGAACAGGAAGAAGACCAAATGACCGTAGAAATGCAAATTTTGGCACAAGAAACGCTTAAGATTATCGATAAGCCTGTTACAAGTGAAGAAAATCAAACTGAGAAAAACAAAGAGTTACAAAATTTGTATCAACAACACCCAAAACTTTGTGAAGAAGTAAAAGCTGCTATGCAGATGTTTAAGATTATTTGGGAAACAAATTGGCTTAACCGAACAGAACAAGCTGCGAGACTTCAAAATTTGTTGCAACAATATCCACGAATTATCAATCAAAGGCTGCATGGAGACGACACAGCTTTGATACACTCAATTAGACATAATGTTGATGAAATCGCTCAGATACTTATTGACGCGGGTGCTAATCTTAATTTACGAAATAAAGATGGTAATACAGCCTTGATTATGGCTGTTCGAGAAGAAAATAAAAACATTGTGCAACTGCTTATAGCTGCCGGCGCAAATAAAGAGATGCGCGATAACTATGATGACACTGCCCTTGATAATGCAATCTCAAAGAGATTCGGTGATGAATATCTTGCCGCGGTTGCAGCTGGTGAAAAAGAAAGACATCGATATGAACAAGCACAGCAAGTAGCCAAAAAAGAGCTTGAGCAACACATGATTCCTGAGCTTGCAAAAATAACAGCAGAATATGCTTACAACCCGCAAGTTCATGAAGATCTACCAAAATCTCCAGAAATAAAGCAATCTTGGTGGGATAAGGCAAAAGGTTTAGCTTCAAAATTATCTCGGGGGAACAAATGACAAAACTAAATTACATACTTTTATTCATGCTCTCTTTCGCCACGCATACTCACTTGCATGCAGCGCAAATGAATGTTGAAATGAAAGAGCAGGAAAAGAAACAACTCTCTGCTGAAGAACAAGCTGCTGCAGATAAGATGTTTGAGATTATTCATGCAACGTATAAAGACAATGCTGCACAGCAAGCGCAAGCATTGCAAAAATTGCTGCAGCGTTATCCGCGAATTGTCGATGCGAAAAGTTATCATGGCTGGACACATTATCATGGCTTGACACATTATCATGGCTGGACGCCGCTCATGCATGCTATCGGCTATAACAATGCAGAGATAGTAAAGTTACTTATCACTGCCGGTGCGCAGATTGATGCACAAGATAACGATGGCTGGACGCCGCTCATGATTGCTGCCAGCAATGACAATCCAGAGATAGTAAAGTTACTCATCGCTGCTGGTGCGCAGATTGATGCACAAGATAATGATGGCCGGACGGCGCGGGATATAGCAATTTTATACAATCGTAAAGAAATATATGACAATGCAGTTACCGCTGGTTTGGCAGAAAAAGAACGATATGAACAAGCACAGCAAGTAGCGAAACAAAAAATAACAGAAGTGATGTTCCCCGACGAAATTGAAGAACCAGAAATTACTGAGATAATAGGCGAATATGCTTACAACCCAGCCATTCCTGCAGATTTACCAAAAGAAACAAAAAGCATTAAGCAGCAAAGTAGGAATAAAAAATGACAAAACAAAACTATCTCTTCTTATTCATGCTCTCTCTTGCCGTACACTCTCACCTGCATGCTGCGCAGATGAATGTGGAAGTAAAAGAGCAGGCAGAGAAAACAGAACTTACTGCACAAGAACAGGCTGCTGCACGAGAGATGTTTGAGATTATTAAAGCGACGAATAAAGATAATGCTGCACAACAAGCGCAAGCATTGCAAAAATTACTGCAGCGTTATCCGCGAATTGTCGATGCGAAAAACAATCATGGCTGGACGCCGCTCGTGCTTGCTGCTTATTATGGCAATGCAGAGATCGTAAAGTTACTCATCGCTGCCGGTGCGCAGATTGATGCGCAAGATAACATTGGCTGGACGCCGCTCATGTATGCTACACGCAAAGGCCATGCAGCGATGATATACTTGCTCATTGCAGCTGACGCTAACAAATATATACAAAATAATGCAGGAGAAACGGCACTCGACATTGCAATTAAAAAAAGATTTGCTGATCAATATCAAGCCGCAGTGGCAGCTGGAGAAAAAGAGCGGCGGAAAGTATTGCAAGATGCGCTGAATCCGCATGTCATTCCCGATGTGGCAAAAATTGTCACAGGATATGCTGTTTGATTGATCCAAAAATATAATTTTGTCTTTCCGTTAAAAATACTGCCGAGTTGTGAAGGTCGAGACATGTGAAACATGTCGCAGTGCCTGAGCCTTGTTTGAGGCCAATTATTTTGGCAATGTGGCCCTTAGGCCCGTTTGCCGGGGATCAAAGGGGGCTTGCCGCCCTTTGCCTGAGATTGCAAAGATGCTCAGGTTAGCGTCTTTGCCACTGCGCGTGCAGCGCATAAAAAAAACCCGCATCCTTCGATACATTCTTCGCCAAAGCTCAGAACACTCAGGACGAGCGGGTTTAAATTATCACGTATCCGCGTGCATCCTCCCGTCTTCGCCAAGGCTACGCCGGGCACAGTCGACTATTATCTAGGATGAGCGGGAGAGGCAACTTCTCACTAATCCCAAGCCGAGCGCGAAGGCAGAAACTGCGCGCAATATGGTGGGTGTTAAGGTGCACGTAACAAACCCCTGCTGAGCAATAAGTTGCTTTTCAATATCAGTCAAATCACCCTCTGGGCCAACCAAAAGAATAATTTCAGCATGTTTTTGTGCAGATAACTCTTGCATCACAGACAATCCAGATGTACCACCAAGATCAAAAAACAGCTTCGCTGCTTTGAGTTTCGCAGATTGTTTATTAATGGTATCTAAAGCTTGTTCCAATGCTATCGGCGCATGTAACGTTGGCAGCGCGAAGTTTTTCGATTGTTCTGCAGCAGCAATCATAATGCGTTGCAAACGCTCAAACTCTTTGGCACCACCCCACGCACGTTGTACTTTTTCTGTCAGCACAAGTTGCACCGCAGAAGCACCCAGTTCAACAGCAGCATATAATGCCGTTTCAAGATCATCACGCTTTAAGAGTGGCAAGAAACAGGTAGCTTTTGGTTGTAAAACAGCGTTCTCTTGTTTTTCAAGCAGTTCAAACTCAACGCTCTTTTTATTTACTGAGCGTACCTTGCAGCGTGCATGATGCGTCGCATTAAATAATAGGCAGCTTTCTCCCGGCTGCAAGCGCAAGACAGAGTTCACGCGTACGACCAGCTCAGGATCTTGGAGCGTAAAAATATTCGTTGCACTGAGTTTATGCAAATCCGTAACATACAAAGCAAATTCATGTTTTGAGGCCATAGTTTTTCTCAAGAAAATATCATGGGTAAATTTTTTCTAGGATAGCGCATTTTTACATGGTAAGATACGCTTATCTTCAATGATATATTTCCAAGGATACGCATGAACCATTCTTTACTGCGAAACAATACACGCTATTACTTGTTTCTTCTCACATCAATCTCAGTTCATTCGACACATGCGCTACAAAGCAAGATACTACAAAAAATCGGCCACACAACCGTGCAGCCGACGCGAACATATCTTAAGCGCAATTTTTCAGTCGAAACACTTATGCCACTCGTGCCGTATCTGCCTTTGATCTCATCATTGCTTTCATCAGTTTTGATCGCAAACATTCCTGACTTTAAAAAGAAATCTTATCGTTAATTTGTAGGAGATTGTTCTGTTGAACTAGCAGCAAACAACAACGGCGGCTGCTCTTCTATCATCTTCGATTCTTCGGGCGTATTCTCCAAAGATGCAGGAGAAACAAATATAGTTGGCAACTTAGTTCTTTTTCGATTGAGATGAAATGCATGCGCTTTGGGAGCTACAATAATTCTGCGATAACGTTCGGTACCTTCGGTTATCTTTTCTTCAAGCTTTTCCATTGCTGGCAAGTTTTCATTATAGCGCTTAGCAACAAGTCCTAAATAGAGTGCTTTAGCCTCAGGTGAAACGTTTCCAAACCAAACGCTCTCTTTTTGATTTAAATGAATTTCCCTGACCATTGGCAATACCAGCTTATTTACTGCCTCTTCCACCTTTATATAATTAAAAGGCTCTTTTCCATCCGTAGATAGATCACGTTGGTGAACTTTTATAAGTTCCCAAGACTTTGGCGTAATTTTATTGTTACTTTTCCAAAAACAACAGCCTTCTGCCTGGCTAAAAAGACCCGCAAGTATAAAAATTGCCACCTGTTTCATAATTTTCCCCACTTTATATCATTTCCTTTAAATTTCCCACCAGGTCAAATGCTTGCCGCGGCGATAATGCATCAAGGTCGATGTCTGCAATGGTTTTTACCAGCATTTGATACCGCTCATACTCTTGCGGTGAAACATCCGTCGACCTGTCCGGCATAGCTTTACCGTGCCCGCCATAGCCTTTGGCGACGGCTGGAGCGACGTCGGAAGAAAGTTCGGCAAGTATCAGCTGCGCACGGGCAATAACTGCTGCGGGCAACTGAGCATTTTTTGCCACCTCAATCCCAAAACTTCCTTGAGCGCAACCCTTTTTAATTTGATGCAAAAAGACAATGCCGTCAATGGTTTTTTTGCTTGCCGCATGGTAGGAAACGATGCCCGAATGCTTCGCAAGCTCCGTCAGTTCATGATAGTGCGTTGCGAAAAGACAACGAGCTTTAATCTGGCCATAAATATATTCGAGCACCGCCTGCGCGATGGCAAGCCCATCATAGGTACTGGTGCCCCGCCCTACTTCATCCAAGATGACTAAACTTTTGTCGGTTGCTTCGTTGCAAATAAGCGCTGTTTCTTCCATCTCTACCCAAAAGGTACTTTTGCCTTGGGCCACATTGTCGGCCGCGCCGATGCGCGTAAAAATGCGATCAAAAATAGGGAGTTGTGCATAAGCTGCTGGAACAAATGAACCGGCTTGCGCCATCACGATAATCAATGCCGTCTGACGCAAGAAGGTCGACTTGCCACCCATATTGGGTCCGGTGATGATCCACAGGCGCTCCTCTTCTGTCAGCGTGACGTCATTGGCGATAAACTGACCACTACCCAATGCTTTGATTTTTGCCTCTACCACCGGATGACGACCTTGGTGCACGATAAGATCTCTGCCTGCGGTAAACTGGGGACGAACATACTGCTGTTCAATGGCGCTTAACGCAAAGCCGCTATATGCATCCAGTTCCGCACATGCTTGCACCATATTCTGCAATACAGGCACATACGGCGAGACCTGTGAACAGAGTTGTGAAAAAAGCTCTTTTTCGATACGTACACTATCGGTTTGTGCGCGTTGCATATCATATTCTAACGTGCGCAATTCGGGCGTGGTAAAGCGATCACGATTGACTAAAATTTGTAGCCGTTGATAGTGCTCTGGTACTAAATGCAGCTGTGGTTTGGTGACTTCTATGCCATAGCCATGCGCATTGTTAAAACGAATTTTTAATGACGCAATCCCCGTTGCCTGCTGTTCACGCTGTTCAAGCTCTAAAATCTGTTGTGATCCAGAATCTACCAAAGCACGCAGGCGATCAAGCTCCTCATGATATCCGGTTTTAATGAGCCATTCACGTTCACGGTCATGGTTGAGCGCTGCGTTGAGCAACTGATACAACTGCAGGTATGTCTCTTGTTGTGCATGGAAGAATGCACCAATCTGCTGCAAGGGACCGTGGATCAAAAGTTCTGTCAGCGCTGGCATGTTTTGTAAAAAGCGTAGCAACAGACAATAATCGGGCAGCTGTGCACGTTGCAATGCAATGCGACCAACCACGCGCTCAACGTCACCCATGAGTTTTAAAAGCGCAACAAGCTGTTCCCGCACGACGCTCTGCTCAACAAGAGTTTGTACAAAGTTCAAACGTTGTTCAATCTGCGCCCTTTCTGCCAGTGGTCGCAAAAGCCATTTCTTGATAGTTCTTGAGC